>OGNO01000040.1_pt1 | contig 119821 bp, 93 predicted proteins | sample 1573491 | NCBI WGS metagenome assembly OGNO01 (sample SAMEA2581900, study PRJEB24529) | metagenome | biome: Human gut stool | place: China | collected 2011
ATGCGACAGATCTTCCAAGGCATAGACCTGCGCCGGGCTTTGCCTGAGGATGTCGTTTAACGCCTTGTTGACGGTGTTTTGGATTTCCGTTCGGATGCGCTGCAATTCCTTTGTGAACTTCTTTGAACCCAGATTGCAGCGCAGCATGCGGCGTCGCTTGGCCTTGCCCGCTTTCTGTGCCCGAGCCATAAGCTTATTTCTCTCCTTGAGCTTGGCATCGAGATATTGGGCATAGCCCGTGAGCTTTTCACCCAAACATGTACCGAAACGGTTTCCCGCATCGTCCGTTGCCACTTCCGTTAATCCAAGATCAAGCGCACGGCAATAAAGCTTTCCACGGGAAGCTTTCGGTGAATCAATCGGACGGATATCCGATTTGCTCATGGATTTCTGAACGTGCAACGCCATGGTCCCGTCCGGGTGCTTGACGAGCTTGAGCGTGCTCGAGACCAGTACGTTTCCTTTGACGTAGAGCGTCAAGCGCACGCCGGGCGTAAGCGACATCAAATCCAGTCGTACCTGCTCTCCGACAACGACAGCTTTGTAGCACGAGCAGTCAAACCAAACGCTCGCGTCCCTGCCGTGTTTCGGTCTTTTGCCTTGCTCGTCGTGAATCGTGCGCACCATCGCTTTGCACAATCCCTTGCGGCTGGCGACGGACTCCTTCTCAGTGTCCGTCACGACTGCGGGACATTTGCCGTCAAGCATCGTGAAGAACGCCTCAGACAGGGAGCCGAGAAGAAAATGCACGTAGCGCTGCTCGAGCTTGTTGAGACGGGCAAACCAAGCCTTTCTGCGAATTCGGCTCAAAGCGTTGGCTTGCACAAGACGCCAATAGTTGGAAACGGTGGCCGCTGCGGTTTGAAGCGCCATCTTCCAATGACGAGCTTGCAGACCGTAGGAAGAACGGTACTTCTCCATCACCAAGGTATCTCTGAGCTTGCGCCAGCGGTTGCCGATGCAAAAGGCTCGGTGATCGCGTGTGAAAAGAAGATCGATGAAGTGCTGGCGTTCTTTGCCGAAGGCTCTCAGAAGCGCTTCGAGCTGCTCTCGGTTCTTTTCGACCGAGGTTTCGTCCAGACAGCGGACCATGGTGCGGTAAGCGGGAAGCTCGGCGGCGTTGCCAAGCTCCTTGATTCGCTTTGCGTCGACAAAATGTAGATCGGCCAGTTCGGTCTGCTGCATGGTCGGCTTCTTCCGGTACTGCTGAGAAGGAACGCCGATCATAGCTCAAAGGCTTTGTGTTTTGTTCTTGTGACTGCGTTTTCCGTATAGACGGGCACAGAAAACAGTCATCAGCGTCACGACATCCTTGGCCAATTCTTCCTCGAATGTTTTGGGGGAAGCTTCTTGCAAGACACGCAAATCGGTACCTGTTTTGCGGCACATCAGCCGAATCAAGGCAGTTCCGAAACGCAGCAGCCGATCTTCGTAGACGACAGAGAGCGTGTGAACGTGGCCTTTCAGGATGCGGTTGAGAAGTGCCCTGAGACCGGGCTTGTTGCAGTTAAGACCGGAGCCGATGTCGGTGATGACTTCCGTGCAACAGGCCTGCTTGAGTCGTTCTGCCTGCCGAAGCAGGTCTTCTTTTTGATCGTGGGAAGAGACGCGGGCATAACCAAGGTGCTTGCGCTCGACACCGCTTGCCACCGGATTCAATTGCAGATCGAATCGACGGTGACCGCCAAACGTGCGGCAGGCTACGGCAAGAAGGCCTTTCTCAGCCCAACGTCGAATGGTGCTTGGCGACACGCCGTAATGTTTGGCAACGATCCCGATGGAGTACAGCGTCATGATTGCCTCCGCTGACTTTGAGCGAGCTCGTCTCTTCTTTTTTCCAAGTTTAACGTTGCTATGAAACCCGTTATGGGAGATTTGGTAGATTTTTAGTCAACTAGCAAACCCTTTTCTGGGCCGATGCCATCGGCGCAGAGCATATGCCATGTCGCCTTCGTTGAGCGACTGAGTAAATGCTACAAAAAAGCAGGCTCGATAACAGGGAGATTTTTCATGAAAAAAACTTTAGTTGCCGTGTCTGTTCTCGGTGCCTTTGCCGGCTCCGCTCTTGCCGCGGACGTTCAGCTCTACGGCATCCTGGATACGGGGGTTGGCTACAGCCACATCGATATGGACACTTCCGGTGTCGATGATGTTGACTCGTTTGAAATGAAGTCCGGCGTCGGCTCCGGTTCCCGTTGGGGACTGAAAGGCACGGAAGACCTCGGAAACGGTCTGACCGTGGGCTTCATTCTCGAAAACGGCTTTGACTCCGACGACGGTTCTGAAGACTCCACCGGTGTCATGTTTAACCGTGAATCAAGCCTGTTCTTGGAAGGTAGTTTCGGCAAGCTCGCTTTTGGCCGAATGGGGGCCCTCAACAGCGGCCAATCCTCCTGGTCCAAAGTCGGCATGATCAACGCCTTCGGAACTTCGTACGGTGAATTTACCGCCCAGGCTTCGAACGTTTTCTCGCTCGCAGGCCAGTGGGACAACATGATTGCCTACGAGACCCCGGACTTTGCCGGTTTCAAGTTGTTCACCCAATACGGCATGGGTTCGAACGACAATGAAAACGAGTCCTCGAGCAACCGCTTCTATTCGCTCGGCGTCACCTACAACAACGGCCCGTTTGCCGGTTACTTTGCAGTCGATTCAATCAACTATAAAACAGCTAAATTCAGCAAAGGGGAATGGCCGAACAACGGAGACGACATTGATGACAGTCTGACGGTTACATTGGGCGGTAGCTACGATTTCGATGTCGTCAAGATTTACCTTGGCGCTCAGTACTTCGATGAAGTCCGTTTGTCTTCGCTGGGCGGTCCTATCTGCCGAGCCAATGATGTCAGAGATCTTGGTATCAGCGGCTTCGATCTATCCATCAACGATATTGCAAAGCTAAAAGGCTACGGCCTTAGCCTATCGGGCGACGCCCCGCTTGCCGGCGGCAGGGTGATGTTTGGTCTCGGCTATGTGGATGCAGATGCGGCTGACAGCTTGGATAAAGCTCTTTCTCAGAATATAGCTGGCTTCCGAGACTTTGAGATTCAGCGTTATGTCGTGAGTGCTGGTTACTCTTATCCGTTCAGCAAACGCACAGATGTGTACGGTGTTGCTTCTTATATGCAGGACAATGAGGACACCAGTCGTGAATCAGGAACCTTGGAACAGGATCCCTCTGCTTATTCCTTCTACGTCGGTCTGCGTCACCGCTTCTAGTCTGATCTCTTCTTGAGATTGATGGATTAGTTCAACCCGCTTCAGTTCGCTGGAGCGGGTTTTTCGCATCTGGCTTTTTCCCAAATTTCACCCTCGACTCGGGCATATAATCGGACGGAGACCTTGTAGAAGAAATTTCTCTTCGATCATCCATTACCACTTTTCGAGATCATGCTTCAATCGTGCTGGATGCTTGTAGCCGCAATGCTTTTTGCGACCATGAGTTCACTTGTAAAAATATCCGCTGGTGAAGCCGGCACGTTTGAGATTGTTTTTTACCGCTCACTCATTGGTTTGGTCTTTATCGCAATCGTAATGTTCATTCAAGGTCAGACGCCGCACACCAAGTATCTCTTCGGGCATATTAAGCGTTCTGTCCTGGGGACTCTGGCCTTCACCATTTGGTTTTTCACAATGGGGCACCTTCCCCTGGGAACAGCCGTCACACTCAACTACACGGCGCCGCTTTTTATTGCCGCCACCTTTGTGGTCACGGCTCTCATGCATCACCAAAAAGCGCCATGGTCACTTGCTGCTGCCATTTGTGTGGGTTTTATCGGCGTGTGTTTGATCCTGCAGCCTTCGATTGCGTCTGACGAGCTTCCTTACGCGTTAATGGGCCTTTTTGCAGGCGCTCTGGGCCCCTTCATCTTCTTTCAAATCGCCCAACTCGGTCGCTTGCGTGAGCCATCGCTTCGCATCGTGTTCTATTTCTCGCTTGTCGGAACAATCTGGGGATTGGCCGGTTGCTACGTCCTGGAGGGCGGCCTCAAAATGCACGACATGGATGTCTGGACCGGACTGCTTGGCGTTGGCATCACGGCAGTGCTCGCACAGGTGGCCATGACGCGCGCCTTCGCCTACGGCAATATGATGCTGACGGCGTGCTTTCAGTTTGCCGTCATTCCTTTTGCGGAAATCATCAGTGTGGTCTTTTTCAAAGAAGCGCTTCCGCCTGTGGCTTTGGTCGGAATGCTTTTGATTTTGGCCGCCGGTTGCACAGCAAGCGTCATCACCAAACGACAGCGCCATCCCGCCGCCAAATAAGAGAGACACACACGTCTGACATCGGGCGTGAATTTTTTCACTGTTGCGAGGATTTCTCAGTCTGCGCTTCTTTTCGCTCTTGCTCAGCCGCATATGCCCCCGTCTGAGCCAATCGCTCATAGACTGGGTTATCCATCGACATCTGAGAAAGCAGGTATTCAATGCTTTCTCGAGCCTCTTTCCAATGTCCGAGCTCTAAAGAACTGATGGCATAGAGCTCTCGAGCGGACAAAAGCTTGTTGTCAATCGCAAGCGCCTGATCAAGCACCGCCAAACTTTGGATGTACGTATCCCTGGTTTCCTGGCTGATCAAGGCTGCGGCGTATTCCACCAAAACGTTGGCGTCCTTGGCAACGAATCCGCCTAGATCAACGGCTTTTTTATACGCGTCGGCTGCTTCCTTCCATGCCTGTTTATGCACCTTAAGACGTGCGAAAAGAACCCATGCTCGTTCGTCTTTGCCATTGTCCTTGAGGTAGGCGCCAAGCGACTCTTCATCATAGAGGCCTTCGGTACTGCCGAGTGTTCCATCGGCCTGCATGATGCCCTGTTTGGGAGAGTCAGAAACAAAATTGATCAGCGAAGGCGAACCCAGGCCTTTGTAGAGAGCAAACGCGCTTCCGGCCACCACAACAGCCAAACCGACAGCAAAGGCTTTGCCAAGCGGCGCAGCACGTTTCTCGCGTTTTTCATCGATCGCAAGTTCTTCAAGCGCCCGACGCTGAACGTCAGTAACACTCGACTCATAAATCGTATCGGTGACAAGTCCTGCCGCGCGTTCCTCATCGAGCACACGCAACTGCTCAGCAAGCGCTTCACGAGAAAGCTCCTGCGTAAGACTGCCGTCTTCGTCCGGCGCTTTGCGCATCAGCGCCCATAGAACGGAAAACACCGCCACAGCGCTCAAAAGCGCAGCAACAAACCAAAAAGTCGTTTCAAAAGTCATGTGTCCGATTTTACGTTGAAAAAAAGGGCGCCTCGAAAAACCGGGGCACCCCTTTTTCGTTTTGACTACGGAAGCGGATTACTTCTTATTCTTGGCGACCATGGCGTCGCGCAGGATCTTCGTAGCCTTCTGAGCGGCGTCAGCGCACTTGGCAAGCGAGAGCTGAGCTGCTTCAGGATTGTGGAACCATGCACCGTTCACAGCCGTCCACCATTCCCAATTGGTGTGGGCGACGGAGTGAAGTTCACGAGCCTGATTGAGGACTTCGTCGCTAACGCCCATCGCCAAAGCGAGATCAAAGGCGTTGAACATGTCGGTCATGCGGCTTTCGGCCTCGCGCAGTTTACCGTCGTAGTAGCCCTTCATACCGTCGATCACGCGGTTAAGCTGCTTCTCGGTCTTGTCCTTGTGGCACTGCAAGCAGGTCTGCTTCATATAGTGACGCGGAGTCGTCGACCAGTGGCTCGTGTAAACCTTGCCGGTCTTCTTGTCCTTCATCTTGGGCATGTGGCAGTCTGCACAACCGACGCCAGCCTTGTCGTGCGTGGAGTTCCAGTACGTTTCAACGTCCGGATGTTGCATCTTCGTGAGAGCGGCACCGGTCACATTGTGCTTGAAGTCCTTGAAGCCAACCTTGGCATAGAAGTCATCAATCTTCGTGACGTCAACGAACGGGAAGAGGTTCGTGCGGACATCGCTCATGCCGATCGCCTTGCCGGTCTTCGGATCAAAGCCCGGGTTGCAGTTGTATTCGACATGGCACTGAGCGCACATCAGCTTGCTGTCGGCCTTTTCCATCGTGGCGATCTTGCGGGTAAAGCCGCGGACGCCCATGTCAATCACGTTGATCTTGGTGGCCTTCGGATCCTCGCTGTACAGGCTCGGAATATCCGTACGGGTCAGAGCCTGGATCAGACCGTCACGAACAATACGCGGCTTGGCGCTGTGAGGATCGTGGCAGAAGTTGCAATTCACGGCATGATTGATGTTGCGCATCACGTCGACAACATTGGATTGACGTGAGAACTTGGCTTCGGGATGTTTTTCGCCGAGGTATGCCCAGTCAAGCATCAGGTCGGTCGACTTGCAAGTCCAGCAAACCGGGTTGCCCGCAGCGGCCGTTCCCGGACGACGAGGCTTTTGGGCGTTATCTTCAGGATACTTGTCGTTTATAACATCCCAAACACGGAAAGCCCCGTCTCCCTGACCAAGATACATCCAGCCGTCCTTCGGCACAAAGCGACCGCCGAAGGCGCGATCGCACAGATACTGGTCAAGTGCGGCAAACGCGTGGCTACGCGGCAAATCGTGTTCTTTCGTAAAACCATGCGCCCCCAAAGCACGGTCGAAGAACGGATTGGGCGCAACGCTGGCGCTGTTCTTCTTGGAGAAACGCGGCGTGCGTTCTTCATTGATCGTGTACATCGACTTGAATTGAGCCGGATGGCAGGAACCGCAAGTCTTGGGATCCATGCTCGTTACCGGACGCGTATCCTTGCTCGGTGCACTCACATGCTTGGTGAGGCCGGAGTGGCAGCTCGTGCAAGAAACTTTCTTGTGAGCACCGGACTTGTGGAAGCCGCCGATGTTGCTGTGGCAGGCCACGCAAGTCTTCGTGTCAACTTTTTCAGGAGCCGCGTTAACGGCGGGAGCAAACGCCACCGCCACTGCAAGTGCTACGCAGGCCTGAACGAAATTGTGTTTTGTCATCTCGTCTCTCCTTATCGCGACTTCTCATGCTTGGTTTGGAATCGGAATGCGCTTGGGGTCGCTTCCGCGTGTAAAAGTCGCTTGACGGATTTTCTCACAGAAAAAAATACTGTCAATTCAGCATTTTTCTTCCCAAATTAGCTTACCGTTTCAGTCAGTTTTTCACTTCCGATTCTTATATCTGTCTTAAAACCCGCTTGAAACAGGCCTTAAGACAGAATTAACATAAAAAACCGCAGGAGACTTTCCGTCCGCCGCGGCTTTCCATGCTAGGGTAATCACTAGCTCCAAATTCGTCATCCGAAGGCAATCAGGCCAATTTTTGACCTCTCAAACCTGCTTTGACCTACTTTGGCACTCACTCAGAAACAACGTGACGTCCGATCAAATCGTGTTCACGACTATCTGTGATGCGCACGTCCACGAAATCTCCAGGATTGAGATGCTTGTCTGTCGTCACATACACCACGCCGTCAATGTCCGGTGCGTCAGCCGTTGTGCGGCCAACGGCAACGCCGTCTTCGTCCTCGGGTTCGTCAACGATGACACGCCTGACGGAGCCCACTTTCTGCCTGAGAATCTCAGACGAAATCTCAGCTTGAACTTCCATAAAGCGACGACGGCGATCTTCTCTCACTTCGTCAGGAAGTTGTCCGGGCAAAGCATTGGCCTGAGCGCCTTCCACGGGACTGTAGGCAAAGCAGCCGACGCGATCCAGCCGCGCTTCTCTCAGAAAGTCCAACAGGTACTCAAACTCTTCTTCCGTTTCTCCGGGAAAACCGGTGATAAAAGTCGAACGGATCGTGATATCGGGACACACCGCACGCCAAGCCGCGATGCGCTCGAGATTCTTTTCGGCACTTGCAGGACGCTTCATGGCCTTTAGCACACGGGGATGCGCATGCTGAAACGGCACATCCAGGTACGGCAAGATCAGTCCCTCAGCCATCAGCTCAACCACCGCGTCCGTCGACGGATACGGGTATACATAATGCAGGCGTACCCAGGCGTCTAGCTTGCCAAGTTCCCGAGCCAATTCAAGCAATCGAGTCTTAACCGGACGGCCTCCCGCAAACCCCGTTCGATACTTCACGTCCAAACCATAGGCTGCCGTATCCTGGCTGATCACCAAAAGCTCTTTGACACCGCCCTTGACAAGGTTTTCTGCTTCGCGAAGCACCTCGCCAATCGGACGACTCACCAAATCGCCGCGCAAGTCCGGAATGATGCAAAACGTGCAGTGATGCGAACATCCTTCGCTAATCTTTAGATAGGCGTAGTGCGCCGGCGTGAGCTTCAACCCTGCCGCCGGTACCAAATCGTCAAAAGGCTCGTGCGGACGCGGCAAATGCGCGTGCACCAGCGCGAGCGTCTCCTCCAGACTGTCCGGCCCTGTAATGCCGAGTACCCTCGGAACGCGATCCATCAGCCAGCTTTCGCCGTTGGCGTTTTTCTTGCCGCCCAAGCATCCAGTAACAATCACACGACCGTTTTCACGCAAGGCCTCCGTGATGGCCTCCAGACTTTCGGCCACCGCCGCGTCAATGAAGGCACAGGTATTGACGATCACCAGATCGGCTTCCTTGTAGTCGGCGGCAATAATGTAGCCTTCGGCACGCAGTTCCGTCACGATGCGCTCGGTGTCCACCAAAGCCTTGGGGCAGCCCAAGCTCACAAAGCCAACGCGACCGATTCGTCCTTTTTGCATTCCTGCCATTGTTATTCCTTACTTTTCGATCCAAATGACAGCCGCGTGCCGCCCGGTCTGTTCGCCGTCGCGGCGATAGCTGAAGAAGCGCTGTGCATCGGCGACGGTTGAAAGAGCACAATCCTCAATATCTTCGACGCCGACTTTGTTCAAGGCCGCCTTGGCATAGGCTGCCAAATCCACACAGAATTTTTCGTCCTTAGGCTTGATGCCGTCGACAACTTCAGGATAGTTGGTACGGAACACATCGGCCACTTCAGTCCCGACTTCAAAGTCATCAAAACCGATGCGCGGTCCGAGCCAAGCCTTGAGCTTGCAGTCGGGAACCTTGGCACGCATCGCTGCGACAGAGGCTTCGATCACGCCGGCAACCAGACTCTTCCAACCGGCGTGAACAGCGCCAACAACTCGTCCCTGCCGGTCGGCCAACAGCACCGGCAGGCAGTCGGCCACCTGCACCACGCAAACCGTTTCCGGTTGCGTCGTGATTTGAGCGTCGGCCTGTACAGATTCGTCTGTCACATCTTCTGCGTTTACCACCGCAATACCATGGACCTGCGTCATCCAACGGGGTTCCGCCGGGCACAAATCGGCCACAATCGAGCGATTCATGCGCACGCAACTGCTGTTGTCGCCCACTCGGCTACCGACGTTCAGCCCCATGATGCCATCAACGCCACCCCACGGCCCAGAGGAAACGCCACCCAGACGCTCGGTGAAAAAAGCCTTGACGCCGGCACCGAATTCGGGACGAATCACGCCGAGTTCATTCTTCCAGTTGATCATTTGTTTTTCTCCATTGCGGTCTGTTCGTTTGATTCGGACCGCCTACCATTCTTTCGTCAATCGTCGGCTTCGCCTTCGTAGACCATCGGCCCGAAGTCGGGCATTTGGGGTGCGGCGTTTTCTTCAAAGACCGTCACCGGCGCAGCAATCGGCCCGAAATCCAAAGCCTCCATCAGCTCGCACATATCCTCCGGCGGCGGCGCAAACCACTCGCAGGTTTCACCCGTGCCAGGATGCTTCAGAATCAAGCGACTCGCATGCAGCGCCTGACGGTTGAAAGCCGCTGCGACTCCGGCTTCATCCGGCAACACCGAAGCATTGGTTCGATAAAGCGGATCGCCCAACAGCGGCAGGCCCACGCTTGTCAAATGCACACGGATCTGATGCGTGCGACCTGTTTCCAGACGACAGGCCACCCAACTCACCATGCGACCGGCCACACGGGTCGAATCCACAAGCCGCACGCGTGTTTTGGCCGGACGACTGCCCTGACCACCGCGACAGCAAAACTTAATGGGCGAGCGCGGATCGCGACCAATGGAACGATCAACGTACCCGGCTTCTGGCGCAAGTCCCAGCACAATGGCCCAATATTCGCGGCCGACGGTGCGTGCCTGAAGTTGGCGAACCAGATCAGTACGCGCCGCCTCATTGCGCGCAACCACCATCAATCCCGACGTTTCCTTATCCAAACGGTGCACAATGCCCGCACGGCTCACGCGCGCCAATTCGGGATAGCGGAAAAGAAGTCCGTTTAAAAGCGTGCCGTTCCAGTGTCCAGCAGCGGGATGTACCACAAGTCCCGCAGGCTTATTGACAACGATGATGTCATCGTCTTCGTAGAGCACTTCAAACGCGATACCGTCTTCGGCCACATATGCCGTGTCTTCGGGAGCAGGCTGCGGCGTGACGATCAATTCGTCGCCGTCTGCCACTTTCATGCGAACGCCCGAAGCAGTTTCTCCGTTGACGAGCACTGCCCCGGCTTCAATCCATTTCTGAAGGCGAGCTCGACTCACCGACGGAATCAATGTGGCCAGAACCTTATCGAGTCGCTCCCCTACAGGAAAACCTTCAATTTCATAGACGTCTGGCTCTGCGGTATTATCCACATCATCTTCAGATTCAAGCGCTTGGACGGGCTCTTCGCAGATATAATCGCCCAATTGATTTTCAGGTTGCTTTTTCGTGGTCATGAATTCCAGTAACTTAGTGCGTCTTACAAAAATTTCCCTGCTCTGCACGGCAGTCGCCTTGAGCGGCTGCTCCTGGCTGCAGTCCATTGAAATCGATCCTACCCGCGATTGGACCGCCAATCAGCTTTACACCGAAGCCCGTGCGGCCGTCAGCGAAGGCACCTGGGAAGTGGCGCGCGACTACTATACCAAGCTCGAAGCTCGCTATCCTTTCGGCTCTTACGCTCAGCAAGCTCAGATTGATCTGGCGTACGTCAACTATAAGGACGACGACGCTGCCGGCGCCGTTTTGCAGCTTGATCGCTTCCTTCGCGCCTATCCCAATCATCCCAACAGCGACTACGCACTTTACTTGAAAGCGCTTGCCACACTCAACGAGCGCGACGGCTGGCTTGCCGAACTCACCACACAGGACCTCGCCGACCGCGATGCTCAGGCCGCCCGCGATGCCTTTGACATTTTCAAAGAACTCGTCGCCCGCTTCCCGGACTCCCGCTACGCGCCCGAAGCTCGTCGCCGTATGCACGAACTGGTCAATGCTCAGGCCAACCATCAGCTTGCCACGGCCCGCTTTTATTACGACCGTAAAGCCTACATCGCCGCCATCAACCGCGCCAAAGTCGTGATTTCCGACTTCCAGACCACGGCCGCTCGCGACGATGCGTTATTGTTGATTGCCGATTGCTATCACGAACTGGGCATGTACGATCTTGAGAAGGATACGCGCCGCGTCATCGAACTCAACAAGGTCAAACCCAAGGCTGAAGAAGACGATTCCTGGCTGCCGAGCTTGTGGTAAATCGGCTTTTTCTTCGCTTCAAAACGCCTCGCTTTTGCGAGGCGTTTTGTTATGCCCGCTTGACGATAGCCTGCGGCAAATTACCCTGCAGATAGTCCTTGGCCCAGGTAAGGCCCACCAACGTCTTTACGTCCGTAATTTCGCCGTTGCGTGTCTTGGCAATGGCCTCTTCAAACGACAGGCGATGCAACGTGAGGAACTCGCCCGCATCAAGCTTTTGGCCGTTTTCTGCAGTGCGAATGCCCCGCGCGAGATAAATGACGATGCGCTCGTTGCTGTAGCCGATGGCATTGTGGATCGTGCCGAGCTCAACCCACTTCTCAGCCGCAAGACCGGTTTCTTCCTCGAGTTCTCGGCGAGCCGTTTCAAACGGATCCTCACCCTTGTCTATTTTGCCTGCCGGGATTTCCCAGAATGCCCGATCCAAGGGACAGCGCCATTGGCGCTCAAGCACCGTGCAGTTGTCGTCATCGAGCACAACGATCGCTGAAGCTCCCGGATGCAAGATCATTTCGCGTCCCGAGGTTCTTCCATCGGGTAAGTGTACGGCTCGACGAACCACATGCAGCAGTCTGCCCGAATAGACTTCCTCTTCGGAAACAACCTTTTCTTCGAGGCTCTTGTCGATCGTCGCAAGTTCCGTTGTCATAGTCTTCTCTAATCGTTGTAGTTCTGTCGGGGTTTGCCGCTTCGCATGTCGTTTTTCATGAGACGAGACTGATCGCGCTTCCATTCACGCTTGCTTTCATCGTCGCGTTTTTCAAATTCTCGCTTGCCTCGACCAAGCGCCAGCGCCAGTTTGACGCGTCCCTTGGAAAAATGCAGGTCAAGCGGTACCAACGCGTAGCCCGAACGATCAACTTTACCGACCAAACGATCAATCTCGCGGCGGTGCATCAGAAGCTTACGCGTACGGGTGATTTCCGTTTTTTCATGCGTACACACTTGATCGGCAGGCGTAAAGCTCGCATTGCAGAGAAACAACTCCCCGTCGCGCACATACACATGCGACAGATTGATCGTGGCGCGACCGGCTCGGACACTCTTGACTTCCCAGCCACGCAACTGCAACCCTGCCTCGAAACGCTCCTCGATCGTGTAGTCGAAAGTCGCGCGTTTGTTGCGAATGAGCGGCGTTGCATTGTTTTTATTTTTTGCCATTTCGTCTTTGTTTTTTCTTTCCTTTTTGGATGCGGCGCAATTCTACCAAGCCAACGCGAACCGCCGTCTGATTTTTGAGAATCAATTCATCGTGCCTATTTGACAATTCCTCTGTTTTTCCAGAAATAGCAAAACACTGTCTGTTTTTCTCATTTCGGCAAAGACAAGCCGCAACGCCAACACGTTGGGCCGATGATACGCATCAATGAAACACTTCCTTTTCAAGGAGTTCACAGATGATGACTCGCAGACATTTTGCATTGGCTTCGGCTGCCGCTCTTGCAAGCGGTGCCGCCGGATCTCTTTCGGCCGCTCCGATTCCAAAAAATTTCGACACGGTGTTCCCGCAGGGGCCGGTCAATCCCTACGGCAAATTCTTCACGGGCACGTCCTACCTCACGATGCTCAACACCGAGCCTGTATTCAATTGCCCGATCGGCAACGTGACGTTTGAGCCTAGCTGCCGAACCTTCTGGCACAAACACACGGGAGGTCAAATCCTTTTGGTTCTGGCCGGAGAAGGCCTTTATCAGGAACGAGGCAAACCGGCGCGTCGCATCAAAAAGGGCGATGTAGTGCAAATCGCTCCTGACGTCGAACACTGGCACGGTGCCTGTAACAAGCACCCCATGACGCACATCTCGGTGGAAACCAACGTTCCCAACAATAAGGCGATTTGGCTCGAAGCCGTATCCGAAAGCGATTACGCCGAAGCCAACAAAGCCTGATATACGCTGCTGAACGCTTCCTTCGTCGGCCGGACACTGCAAAGATCAGAATCCGGCCGATTGCATAATCAGAAGCACCGTTGACATCACGGCAATCGAAATCACAACGGAAAGTGAATTCAGGTTGGCGCCCATGCCGACGTCACACCCGAGTTGCGCCGTATAGATCAGACTCATCGCAGGAACCGGCGAAAGGCAAATCAGCACCATGGCGGTTCTCACCTCACCTTCAAATGGCATCAGATATGCACAGGCAAGCGCAAAGAGAATGCACAGCAGCCAACGGTTGGCCAGAATCTTGACAATCGTTGCCAATTTTTGTCGGTTCATTGAAAGTTCGATTGTCTCGCCGATCATGATCATGGCAAGCATCGTGTTGGCCTGAGCGCCTACTTTCGTAATCGTGGTCACTTCATCGGGGAAACGCAATCCAAGGGCGCTCATGCCGACAACCAGAGCAAAGGTCATCAGAGGTCCGGAGCGCACCATCTTGCCTCCGATCACTTTGAGAACGTTCAGCAGCGAGCGTTGTTTTTCGTGTGAACCGGCCAAGATCGCAAAGGTTCCACCGCCGCTCATGATGACGTTACCCACGTCGAACATAAAGGCCGTCATTAGACCGGTGGTAGGATAAAAGGCCTGAATGTACGGCACTGCCAACGGACCGATTGAGTAGCCGCACATATTGATGCGCCAAAAGTCGCGCTTTTTCTCGTCAGTCTCCTTACGTGTCAGAAACCAGGCATAGCCGAGCATAGCCACGTTCGAAAGAAAACCGAGAAAAACGATCAACAGCATGATCCCTTCGATCTTGATGCCATTGAGATTCGTAATGATGATGCAGGGGATGGTAACGTAAAGAACAAGGCCACTGACGGCATGAAAAGCGCTTTCCTTCAAAATTCCTCTGCGGCGCAGGAACCACCCGAGCCAGATGAAGAAGATAAAGGCCGCAATCTTTGGAAGGCTTTCACTCATTTCTAGTCCTTTGCCGTTTCGTGTCCGTGCTGATGCGTCTGCGAGAACTCGTGACTGTGCTGATGATCGTGACCTCCGGAAGGCAACGCCACGTAATGCACGGCGCCGTCCTCAATACCCGTCTCCGCGATCATTTCCTGAGCAATCGTCGAAATGTTTTTGTAGTTGCCGCGCATCACTACCACCTCAACGCAGCGATCGTGAGAGGCGTGCACATGCATGCTCGCAATGATGGATTCGTGGTGCTCGTGCTGCTGTTCTGTCATGCGAGCCGGCAAGCTTCTGGCGTGATGATCAAACCCAAAACTCACCACCGCCATACATTCGGTCTGGCTTGAGTCTTGAAGTTGTTCTTGCGCCAGTTCGCGACGCAACAGATCGCGAAATGCTTCGGACCTGTTTTTGTAGCCTCGTTTGGCAATCAGTGCGTCAAAAGCTTGAGCTATCTCATCATCAATCGAAATCGTTACTCGCTGCATCGCTGTTATCGGTCGTCACATCACCGGTGCGCCGACATAAGTTGATCGACAAATATGTTTCGGAACGTTTCCGATTCTACTCGTCTCTTTCTCGGGAAAATTCGCTCAATAGCTCGGTTTGACGCAATTGTCGGACGACCTTGAGGTGTATTCTTCAGACAGTCGTCTTTTTTGTTTTTCCTGTCGTGATGCCTCCTCGTCAGTCTTTCCCCAGCCATCCGCGTGTTCGCGATGCCGCAGCGCTCGGGTTCACCTCGAGCTTGGGGCCTTTTGCGGCCAACGGCATCATGCCTGGCTTTCACGAGATGGCCGAGGACTACGGCGTAAGTTTCGTGGCCGTTCAGCAGTCGCTCACGATCTACCTTTTTACCTACGCTTTTTTCAGCCTGGTGGCAGGAAGTTTCTCCGACAGCTACGGGCGTCGTCCAACTTTTATCGGCGGCATGCTGTTGTTTGCCGCAGCCAGCGTCGGCGCCGCCTTCAGTCAGTCACTATGGGCACTATATGGCTGGAGGCTTTTGCAAGGCATCGGTGCGGCTGTCGGTCAAGTCGTCACGCAAGCGATCGTACGCGACAACTGGAGCGGACCGGAAGCGGCCAACGTCAACGGAATGATCGCTTTTTTCTTTGCTGCGGGGCCTGCACTCGCCCCCGTCGTCGGCGGCCAAATCGTCATGCACTTCGGCTGGCACGCCGTGTTTCTTTTCCTGATGGTTTATTCGCTGTCGATTGCGTTCTTCATTTACTTCCGCATTCCGGAGACGCTCAACGCCGCCGACCGCTCTGCCTTTAATCTCTCGGTCATCTGCAGCAACTACGCCAAGGGACTCACTCACGGCGCCTTTATGACGGGCGTTGTCGCCCACGGCATTCTTTTCATGGGCGGCATCCTCTATTCCGCAGGTTCGGCCGACTTCGTCATCAAAGTCATGGGACTTGACGTCGACGAATTCGGTTGGCTCTCTATTCCGCTCATTTTCGCGTCCTTTGCCGGTGCCTGGGGCTCCATTCGCCTGGCCAAACGTTTGCGCCCCAAACGCATGATCGTCATCGTTTCCCTATTGACTCTCGCGGGCTCCGTACTGGCAGCTGTCTTCGACTACCTCACACAGCCAGGTTTTTTACTTCTTCTGATCGCTCCGGTTCTCTATTCGCTGGGCATGGCGCTTCTGCGTCCGGTCATGATGGCGATGAATCTTGACTACTTTCCGAAGAACCGCGGCATGGCCGCCGCCATTCAACAGTTTTTCATCACCGCGTCATTTTGTTTTTCTGCTGCCGTCTGGGTGCCGATCGTGATGGGATCGGCTTGGAAATATGCACTTGCTTCCGCCTTCTGCGCCCTGCTGGTTCTGTTGCTATGGCTTATGTCCATGCGATTGCGCCCAGAAGCACTCAAACAAGCGGGCGCAGTGGAAACCATGCAGTAAGTTACCTGAATTTGCGCCTTTTTACCTGTGTTTTCGAGCCGTTTGCCTTGCGTATGCACTACACTTGCACTCATGCAGAAAACGGCCGACATCATCACAGTTTTTTTCGAGACACAGGCAGACACGGAAGCTTTTGCCCGACGTGTTGCCCAAGCACTTTTGGCACATGAATCCGACATTGCTCAACACGGATTCAACCTTCGCTTAAACGGCGGGCTTGGCGCTGGTAAAACAACTTTTACCCGCGCTCTTTTGCGTGCCTGCGGTGTCACCGGCCGTGTGCGCAGTCCCACATTTGAGCTCGTGGAAGACTACGAGATCGGCAAAACGCTCGCATTTCATCACTTTGACTTTTACCGCTTCGAGTCAGCTGAGGAGTTCGATGAAGCAGGTTTTCGCGAGCTCTTTGGACCGGGCATGGTTACGGCCTGCGAGTGGAGTGAAAAAGCTGCGCCCTATTTGCCTGATGCCGATCTAGAGATCTCGTTGAGCGTGAAGGATCTCTCGCGAGACGCCTCCCTTAAAGCATATACGCCTCTTGGACGCGTGGTCCTGATGGAGGTTTGCGCATGAGCACCACCCGTCGAGAACTGATTCTGGGCGCCGTCGGCGCCGTTGCCGCTCAGCCGCTTCAAGCGCTTGCCGCTCCCCGACTGCAGGTTCGTATCTGGCCGGGTGATGAAAGTACGCGCATTTCGGTTGAGTCCGACCGCAAGCTCAAGTACAGCTATATGGTGCTTCGAAACAAAAAGCCCTATCGTCTGGTGCTCGATATCGAAGGCTTGAGGCTGAATGCCAACATCGAAAAGACGCTCAAAAACTTCAACAGTTCGGACAAATTCATTGCGGGCATCCGCCCCGGCCAGTTCAAGCCCAGCGTATTACGCATCGTCTTTGACCTGAAAGACGATGTGCGCGCCGACGTAAACTATTCCAAGCCGATTGCTCAGTTCGGTCACCGCATCATCATCGACCTGGAAGCGACCAACGCCGATACGATGCGCGAGGTCATCGCAAGAACGGGGGCCGATGCCGATCCCGTCAAGGAAGTCAAGCGCCAACAAAGCAAACCCAACACCGTCTCGGAAACGCAGCGCGTCACTCAGAAGAAACCACCCAAAAAGTCCGGCAAAACCGAAACGCTTGTGGTTGTCATTGACGCGGGCCACGGCGGCGAAGATCCGGGCGCCATCGGTAAGCGTCGTAAAACCTATGAGAAAACGGTGGTGCTTGCCATCGCCAAGAAGCTTGAGGCACAGATCAACCGCACACGCGGCATGCGTGCCGTGATGACGCGCACCAAGGATGTGTTCCTGCCCCTTCACAAACGAGCGGCAGTAGCCGTTAAACAAAAAGCACACATCTTCGTGAGCATTCACGCTGATGCCTGGATCAAGCCCGAAGCCAACGGTTCCTCGGTCTTTACGTTAAGCGTGGGGGGCGCCTCTTCCCTGCAGGCACGTTGGCTCGCGCAAACCCAGAACCGAGCCGACGAGATCGGCGGCACAGTTTTTAAGGACGTGGCCTCTCAAGCGCGCAGCACAGTTGTGGATATGCTCGCTGAAACAAAATTGCGCTACGGCATTCAGTTGGGCGACGAAGTGCTCTCGGAACTCGCCAAACTCGGTCCGTTGCACAAGTCGTCCGTCGAATACGCAGAATTTGCCGTTCTGAAAGCTCAGGGCGTGCCGTCCATTCTCGTTGAAACGGCGTTTTTAAGTAATCCCAAGGAAGAAAACCGCCTGCGTGATTCCCGACATCAGGCCAGACTTGCCAACGCCATCTTCACGGGGATTCGAACCGCCGTGCGCAAAGACCCGTCCATTCTCAAGCAAACTTAAGAACACCTGCAGCCGGTTCTTTCGATCCGGCTGCTTTTTTAGCTGAAAACAAAAGATACGATATGCCTCTACCCGAAGCTCCCCGCAAACGCGGCACAATTCTCGATGCAAGTGCCTACGGCAAGAAAACAGATGTCTCCGGCACAGAACCGATAGTAAAGCCCGTTTCCCGGAAATCTGCTACCAAATCCCAAACTAAGGTGCCAGCTGTAAAGGGAACCCGCCGCGTTGCAGACAAGACCTCTCCAAAACCTGCAGTCCAAAAGACAGCGAAATCGAGCAAGACCGTCAAGAAAACTCCTTCAACCCTGGCTGCCACTGCTTCCGAACCAACTGCCGTTATTCCCGAAAAAGCCACCAACGTCGCCCGTCTTCGCAGTCCGCGTTCGAGTTCCACTGGCCAACTGCCGCGCATCTTTGTACTGGACACCAACGTTTTGCTGCACGATCCGACATGCCTCTTTCGCTTTCAGGAGCACGACGTCTATCTGCCGATGGTCACGCTCGAAGAGCTTGACAACCACAAAACCGGTACAACCGACATCGCTCGCAATGCGCGTCAGGTAAGCCGTACGATTGATCGCTTGATCGAATCAGGCACGGGACCCATTCAAGACGGCGTGGAACTGGCCGCGCTCGGCAACAAAGAAGCCCGGGGCAAACTCTATTTTCAGGACTTCGGATTCAATCCCCGCGAACTGCCGGCAGGCCTTCCACACGACAAGGCTGACAATATGATTTTGGCCGTCGTGCGCGCCCTGCCCGAGCTCTTTCCCAATAAGCGCGTGGTGCTCGTGAGCAAAGACATCAACATCCGCATCAAAGCTACAGCGATGGGGCTCACGGCCGAGGACTACTTCAACGACAAGGCCATTGACGACGCCGATCTGATCTTCACCGGCTGCGCTTCGGTCGCACCCGACTTCTGGGAAAAGCAAACTCACAACCTCAAGAGCTGGCAAAGCGACGGCTGCGTTTGGTACAGCTTCGAAGGTCCGCTGGCAATGAGTCTTTCAGTCAATCAGTTCGTCGCGGCGACAGACGGCTCTTTTGTGGGCCAGGTCAAAAGCGTTGCCGAAGGTGTCGCCACGCTTTGTACAATCAAGGACTTCATGCAGCCGCGCAACGCCGTCTGGGGTGTGCACGCCCGCAATTTGGAACAGTCTCTGGCACTGAATCTTCTTATGAATCCGGACATTGATTTTGTAACGCTGCTCGGACAAGCCGGAACTGGCAAAACGCTCATTACATTGGCGGCAGCGCTTGCACAAACTCTGGAAGAGCGCCGCTTTTCCGAAATCATCTTTACCCGTGCCACAGTGAGCGTCGGTGAGGAAATCGGCTTTTTACCCGGCACTGAAGAAGAAAAGATGACCCCCTGGATGGGCGCTCTGGAAGACAATCTGGAAGTGCTCAACAAGGCTGACCGCGGTGCCGGCAGCTGGGGACGAAGCGCCGCGGCCGACATCATCCGTAGCCGCATCCGCATCAAGTCCATGAGTTTTATGCGTGGCAGAACATTCCTAAACAAATTCGTCATTATTGACGAGGCACAGAACCTCTCGCCCAAGCAGATGAAAACGCTCATCACACGCGCGGGTCCGGGTACCAAGATCGTCTGCATGGGCAATATCGCGCAGATCGATACGCCCTACCTAACCGAGGGTTCCTCAGGGCTCACCTACGTCGTTGAGAAATTCCGCGGATGGTCCCACGCAGGCCACATCACGCTGCAGCGCGGCGAACGTAGCCGTTTGGCTGACTACGCCAGCGAAGTTCTCTAAACGGCAGCGCCATGAAAAACGGGAAGTCGACTCGTTCGACCTCCCGTTTCTTCATTTTAGGATTCGACTCAGAACCAAAGCGCAAAACACATGATGCCGATCATGACAAAAGACAGACCGAGCTTGACGACGGTTCCCACCATCATACCGACCCAGGTCGCCCAGCCGACATTGCCGGCGATGCGTAAATCGCGCTGCGCAATGTATTCCCCGATGAAGGCTCCTACCAGCGGCATAAAAAGAATGCCAACAATGCCCATGAAAAGCCCGGCGACGGTACCGACCAGAGAACCCATAATGCCCCATTTCGAAGCACCCGCCCGTTGCGCTCCCATGGTCTGAGCTACCCAATCGACAGCCAGCCCAATGATGGTGAGTACTCCGAGCACCACCAACGGCACCCAGGTAATGTGTTGAAAGTCTCCGATCCAGGCAGCCAGCAATGCGCCTAGAAAAATCATAGGAATACCGGGCAAAGCCGGCACCACGGTTCCGGCCACGCCGCAGAGAATCAGCGCCACCACGCAGATCCATAAAACGATTCCGGTCCAGTCCACTGAAAGCAATGTGTCGATCATAGAAATTCGGCGCAGAAACCCCTGCATTTATGCAGGGGAGGAAGCGCCGCCTCCTTTCTAAATTCTGTTAAGTAGGTGGTTCGAGGTTCCAGCAGCCTCAACTTTTTGTAGCTGATACCGGCGGAAATCCGCGTACCATCAAGCCGAGATCGGTTTCGCCGCTCCATAAAAAACGTTACTGGTACTCGGGCGGTACGTCGCCCTCTTCGGCCAGGTTGTCAAAGCGTGTGTACTGACCGTCAAAACGCATATTGATCACGCCGGTAGGACCGTTACGTTGCTTGCCGATGATGATTTCAGCCAGATTCGGATCCCCGGACTCCTTGTTGTAAACCCAGTCGCGGTAAATGAACATGATGATATCGGCGTCCTGTTCGATAGCACCCGATTCGCGCAGGTCGCTCATCATCGGACGTTTGTCGGCTCGTGCATCCACGCCGCGGTTTAACTGCGAGAGCGCAATAATCGGTACTTCCATTTCACGCGCCAGACCTTTGAGACCACGGGAAATTTCAGAAATTTCCGTAGCGCGGTTTTCCATCGAGCTCTTGCTTGAACCGCGCATCAGCTGCAAATAGTCCACAACGATAAGAGACAAACCACCCGTTTTTCGCGCCAAACGACGAGCACGACTGCGCAATTCGTTGACCGAAAGGTTGCCTGTGTCGTCAATGTAAAACGGCGCCTGGCTCATTAAGCTTACGGTTTCCGTGTAGCGCTGCCAATCGGCATCATCGAATCGGCCGCGGCGCATTTTCTGCGCGTCAATTCTGCCCACGGAACTAATCAGACGCTTGCAGAGCTGCACCGAACTCATTTCCATCGAGAAGATGGCAACCGGCATCTTAAGCGTCAGTCCGGCATATTCGGCAATGTTCATGGCAAACGAAGTCTTACCCATCGAAGGACGACCGGCAACGATGATCAAATCGCCCTTTTGCAGACCAGATGTCATACGGTCGAGAATCTTGAAGCTCGTGGGCAATCCAGTGACATCGTCGGTATTGCGCATCTGATAGAGCTGCTGCACTTCTTGCGTGACTTCACCGGCAAGTTCCTCAAGCACTCGAAAACCACGCTTGCCCTTATTGGATTTTTCATCAATGGCAAAGACCTTGGCCTGCGCCTGATCCAACAGCGTGGGTACATCGGCTGCTTCGGGTGAAAGTGCGCTCGTGGCAATCTCTTCGCCTGCGGTGATGAGCTGACGCAGAATCGAGCGGTCGCGCACGATTTCGGCATAGCGACGAATATTGGCAGCCGCCGGCGTACTGTTCACCAGACTGTTGAGATAGGCCAACCCGCCGATTTCGCGCGCTTTGTCTTCGGCTTCGAGCTCTCCGTAGACCGTAACGATGTCCGCGGGGCGCCCTTCGGAACACATCTGCTGGATCTTTTCATAGATCACACGGTGTTCGCGACGATAGAAATCGTCAGGCGTAAGAACGTCGGCCACCTGATCGAACGCGTTGTTGTCAAGCATCAGACCGCCCAAGACACTTTGCTCGCTTTCTACCGACTGCGGCGGCAAGCGCACGGAGGCCACTTCCGGATCATGGGAACCATTCGACATCACTGGTGTCTGCGCCGACAGAGGCACATCAGGCAACATATCTTCCGTGTCTGCGGAGATCAATTCATCCATTGCTCCAGCGGGAATCTCGTCATCAAATCCGGCCATACCAAACCTACAATATTCAATTTTGTGAAGTGCCCTATCTTAACGGATGACAGCACCAGCGAACAGAGTCGGCAACGTGCGGTTACACCGTCAAAACGAAGCTCACACGTTGACTTTGAGCATAAAAAAAACCGAACCTCTCCCTGCGGAAAGATCCGGTTTCGTCCCGACTTTTCAAGTCGATGCCTCCTGTGTGGAGGCACCTACCGAAAAATTAGGCGGCTTCGGCAACCACGCGCACGACGATGTCGGCGGTGATGTCGGTGAGAAGGCCGATCGTGATCGTGAAGTCGCCCACGCTCTTGATGGCGCCGAGCGGCGTACGAACCTGGCTCTTCTTGATCTGGAAGCCGAGCTTGTCAACAGCTTCAGCGATGTCGGCGTTGGTCACAGAACCGAACAGACGGCCGTCAACGCCGGCCTTGCTCGTGATTTCGATCACCTGGCCGTTGAGCTTTTCAGCCGTTTCCTGAGCCTGAGCAATACGTTCAGCCTGCAGGCGTTCGAGTTCGGCACGGCGAGCTTCGAATTCTTCGATCGCAGCCTTGGTCGCACGCTTGGCGTGGCCCTGGGGGATCAGGAAGTTACGGGCATAGCCATCCTTAACCTTAACGATGGCACCGAGATCACCGAGGTGATTGATCTTTTCGAGAAGAATGACTTGCATGATTAACGGGTCCCCTGGTTATCGGTGTAGGGCAGCAAAGCGAGGAAGCGAGCGCGCTTGATCGCCGTATCGAGCTGACGCTGGTAGTGCGCCTTCGTACCGGTCAGGCGAGCCGGCATGATCTTGCCGTTTTCCTGAATGAAGTCGCGCAGGGTATCGATATCCTTGTAGTCGATCTGTTCGACATGTTCAACCGTGAAACGGCAGAACTTCTTGCGCTTGAAGAGCGCATTCTGTTGGTTGGCACGGCGGGGCTTGCCCTTACCTTTTGCACCAAAAGCCATTTTTCAACTCCTAATTTTGAATTCCGTGATATGGACCGTCAGCTTTGAGCTTCTGAGTGAACGCTGCGCGATAAATCCTTTCATCTCCAGCGTCTTGCCAAGTTCGACTTTATCGAGTCTCGTTGCCGTATCGGCAAACGACATGGCCGTGAAATCAAACTCTACTTTTCGCATCGCTCCGGCTTCAAACTGCTGCCCAGCGTAATGACACTTGGCTTCAAAAACCGCAATTCCTGCCGGCGTGTAACACAGTTCTTTTTTTTCAACCAGAACCGCGCTAATGACGATGCTGTTGTCAGAATCCACTCTCGCGACGATCTAAAAATCTGTTTGGATTAAGCCTGTTCGGCGGTTTCAACTTCAGCCGGAGCCTGTTCAACGGCGGGTTCGGCTGCAACCTTCTTGGCTTCTTCCTTTTCAACGCTCTTCATCATGACGGAAGGAGCGGTTTCGGCCTTCTTGGTCTTGACAACGAGGTGACGCAGGATGGCGTCGTTGAAACGGAATCCGTTTTCGATTTCAGCAAGCGTAGCGTCCGTGCATTCGATGTTCATCAGAACATAGTGAGCCTTGACGAGCTTCTGAATCGGGTAGGCGAGTTGACGACGGCCCCAGTCTTCAACACGGTGGACCTGGCCACCCTGTTCGAGGACGAGATTCTTGTAACGTTCGATCATCGCGGGAACCTGTTCGGACTGATCCGGGTGCACGATGACGCACAGTTCGTAATGACGCATTGATTCCTCCTTACGGAAATAAGCCACCCGAGCGTCGTATCGGTGTGGCAAGGATGTGAAAGCGCGTAATGTTATTCGGTTTTCCCTTAAAAATCAATTTCCTAAGGAAAGAAACCAACAAAAAAGCCTCAAAGCACGACAACTCGGCTGTTGAGGCATTTTGTTTTCCCGTTTAAGGGAGTAAGTGGTGCCGGTGAGAGGATTCGAACATCCGACCTTCGCATTACGAATGCGCTGCTCTACCAGCTGAGCTACACCGGCACACTTTTCATCTTCGAGGCGTGTATCTCTCGAAGAGATGCGCATTTTACAGAGCTTTTCGAAAAATGCAAGAGTGCGATCAAATTTTTTAGACCTTCCTCTGACTCAGTCTTTTTTGAGGCCGATTCCGGTGAGAAGACACGAACATCCGACCTTCGTATTACGTCAATACAGCTGCAGTCCATTGGCCGTTCCGTACTCAGGCGTGAGCACGATTTCGCTCTTGATCTTGTTCTTTTCCTGCTTGACAAAGCCCTGCATAAGCGCATCGGCAATCAACTCCGGCGGCAAAATGGATTCGTCCGACTCAAATTGGAAACGACCGACAGGCTGATTTCCTTGCCCGGTCGATTCAGCCCTCAAAGCACCCGACAAAGTTGCACGACTTCCGTCAATCGACACGGAAAGCGGATCAATTTCGACAGCCACCCCGTCGTTTTGAATACCTCTCATCAGAGTCAGCGTCAGCAAATCATCGTGCAGATATGACGGACCGAGCAGAATCTGCGCAACCTGCTCACAGAGCTCCTCAGTAATGCCTGTGACACGTACCGAACCGCTGACGTCATCAATCGCGCCGATCTGTCCGAGCTCCAGATAAAGAGCCGGAGAAGCCGGGTTATTGAGCCTGAAGCTCAAGGTTTCGGTCCACGTTTTTGCCCCTTCTTCCGGCTTCAGATCAAGTTTGAAATCAAATCCGTCAAAGCGAGCTGCAGCCCCCACCATCGAACCGAGCTTCATTGTCAAGGATGTTTGTGCAAGTCCCGAATTTTCGCCATTAAGTGCTTTGGCTATGGGTTCGGCATCCGACACAAAAGAAAACTCAAACTTGCCGAGTTTCAGTTCCGGTTGGCCGACCGGTCGACAGGATAACCCCGGCGTGCGGGCACGAATCTCCAGAGTCTTCCCCGTTTCAATATCGAACTCAAAGTCTTCAAATGAACACTGTCCGCCGGCCACAACTGTAAACGGCTTGATTTTGTATGTGAGTCGAGCGCTCGGCAGAGCCTGGCTACCGGACGTGATAGCGTCCCACGCCGTATACGACACTTCGATGCGATCATCAAAGTTCTGCACACCCGCTCTCAACAGCCCCTGCTCGAAGTTGGTATCAGGCGCACGCGTGAGCTCCACTTTCGTCGTAAGCCCGGGATAGGCCTGTCCGTTGAACGTTCCGAGTTGGATACCTCCCACGGCTTCAAACGTCACTTGAAACGTTTTTTTGAAAAATCCGCCCTCGTACTGCGTTACCCGAGCAGCAAGTTCAGCGGGCAACACGGTCGAAAAATTGCTGATAGCCGTTTCATCAAATGTTTTTCCGGCCGAATAGATACCGTAAAACCAGCAACCGCCGACAGCCGCAACCGCCAGAGCACACGTGGCGCCAGCCAAAATCTTTGTGGAGTTTTCCATCAGAAAGAGCGAAAGCGAAGAATCAGACCAAAGGCAAAAAATAAACAGCCGCTTGAGCGTCATTCAGGCGGCCGCTTGATCTTAACAATTTTTCAGACGCTTAAGACTCGCCGAACCACTTGGCGTAGATCTTGTCGTAAGTACCGTCATCTTTCATGCTCTTCATGGCAGCATTGACCTTGTCGCGCAATTCCGTATTGCCCTTCTTGACCGCAAATCCGAAATACTCGCTGTCAAACTGCATGGGCTGGCGCTTAAGGCCCTTGGCGGCACGCGCATTGGTCACCAGAAAGTAGCCGATCACCGGGCGGTCGGTAATCACCACATCACTACCGTTCATCTTCAAGTCCATGAAGGCTTCTGCACTTGTGTTGAAAGCCTTGATCTTGGTACCAGGGATGCCCTTGGCCACTTCGGCGCCGGTCGTGCCAATCTGCACGGCAATCGTCTTGTTGTGCAGATCTTCGATCTTCTGATACTTGGCTTCGTCTCCGGCACGAATCATCAGACCCTGACCGGCCTGGTAATAGGGTTCGCAGAAGTCAACGCGCTTTTTACGTTCTTCTGTAATAGTTACACCGCTCACCACGATATCGATGTTGTTGGTCATCAGCGCGGGAATCAGGCCGTCAAAACCCATGTTGACGAATTCCACCTCAACGTTCATGCGCTTGCCGATTTCGCGGATCATATCCATGTCGAAACCGACGTATTCACGACTGGCGCTGTCGAGGAACTCAAAGGGCGCAAAGGTCGGATGCGTACCGACGCGAAGCGTATCGGCAGCACTCGCGGCAAAGGAAGCTAACGCCATGACACCGGCGGCAAGCGTGGCAAAAATCTTACTTTTCACTTTGTGTTCCTCCGTTTTGCCCATTGGGCACTTCGTTCTTGTTATCGCAGCCGCGTCTTCTGAGGCATGAACGCGGGCAATCGAAAATTGCCGATAATTTTCGCACGAAATAACACTTGTGTTGCTAGGTATTTCGCATTGGACGCAAAGCTTTTTTCACGGCAGGCGGTTAATCGCCTGATCCTGGACACTTTCTAGAAAGTCACCGGCAGCCCCCTTACCGGGAATCCGGCAGTCCGGCTTAATTTCCAAAAGCGGAACCAGCACAAAGGCGCGTTCGTGCATGCGCGGGTGCGGCAGAGTCAGAAAAGGTGTCTGCTGAACCACGTCACCGTATAAAAGCAGATCCAAATCCAACGTGCGCGGAGCATTGTGTACTCCCTCCGGACGAACGCGATGCGCTTCGTTTTCAATGACAAAAAGTGCGCGCAACAACGCCTCCGGTTCCAATTCCGTTTCCACCGTCGCAACAGCATTGACATAGTCGGGTCCGGAAGAGTCAACTGGTGCCGTGCGGTAAAAAGAGCTTACCTTGAGCAACCTCGTCTGCTCAATCTCACTGATCCTTTTGAGCGCTTGTTCAAGCGCCTTTTTGGGCTCGCCCAGATTGGCACCCAACGCGATTACGGCTTCGGTCATGACGGTTCAAGCTTGGATTCTGCCTTGTCACTTTTAGGACGGCGACGGCGACGTTTGGGCTTAGCCGAAACAACAGAAGCGGCATCGTCAGTCTTTTCTGCAAGCTTTGCTTCACTTGTCTGCTTCTCGACTCCGGCCTTTTCCGCCGAAGATCGGCGACGTCGGGGGGACTTATTGCGAGGCTCGTAGCGTGTGGCCTCTTCCGTGAAGCGCTCTTCGTCGCGCTGCTCTTTTTGACGACTCTTAGAGCCGGCTCGCGCTTGGGTAGCCGTGCGACGCGCTTCGACCTCGGCCTGAGCCACCATGTCAGCGCGCTTTTGTTCATCTGCGTCGACAAAATCTTCCCACCAGTGCACGAGGCTCTCGGGAACATGCCCCAAAGCACTGCGCAGAAGCATGAAGTCATACCCAGCTCGATACTTAGGATGCTCGACGAGGGTATAGGGATTCTTGCCGGTGCGCCGTTCGAATCGAAGCTGCAGCATCCAGATAAGCTTCATGTCGGCTACAAAGCGGCACTGAATGGCAAGTTTTGCCGATTGCGTGGCGATCACCTCTTCGGCAGCCGAGTAAAGCGCCATGGCTCTTGCCGAACCCTTATTGCTTGTCGAAGACTTCTGATAGGCGTCCCAGCGCTTTTTCACTTGGGGCCACAAAAGCGTGGCAAACAGGAACGCAGGTGAAATCTTTTTACCCACGGCGATACGCTCGTCGGTGCGCTTGAGCGCGAGCATCAGAAACTTCTCGCCGTCGGGCTCATCAAGAATGACATCGAGCATCGGCAAAAGCGAACGATGCAGACCTGCGGCACGAAGTTTGAGCAAACACTCTTCTGCGCGGCCGCACGTAAAAAGCTTGACCATTTCGTCAAACAGACGGGCAGCAGGCACATTGCCGAGCAACGGCGCCATTTCCGCGATGGCTCGATCCGCGCTTTTTTCAATCCTGAAACCCAACTTGGCAGAAATACGCACGGCACGCATCATGCGCACCGGGTCCTCTCGATAGCGCGCCTGCGGATAACCGATCATGCGTAGCGTCTTGCGTCGAATATCCTCGTAGCCGCCGTGATAATCGTAAATGTCCCCCGTCGACGGATCGTAGTAAAGCGCATTGATCGTAAAGTCGCGACGCGCTGCGTCTTCCCACATCTCCCCGAAAATGTTGTCGGAAATGACGCGGCCGGAAGCATCCTTGCGAACGCCCGAAGCATCCAGTGCTCTGAATGTCGAACATTCAACAATTTCGTTTCCGAACACCACATGCACCAGGCGGAAACGACGTCCGATGATGAAGGCACGACGCTGAGCACGCTTAACCTGTTCGGGCGTGGCATCAGTGGCCACATCGAAATCTTTGGGCTTGACCCCGAGCAACAAATCACGCACAGCGCCGCCCACAACGTAGGCTTTGTAACCGCGCTGCTGCAAAATTGAGCACGTACGCACCGCGGCAAAGCTCACCAGTTTCGGATCAATGCCGTGTTCGCTTGCCTTAATAATGCGAGGCTCCTTATTGACCTCGTGATTGTTGCGCCCCACGATGGAGGCGATCATGCGCTTGACGTAATCAAACACTTATTCTTTACTCCGTTCGTCCGCTCTTCTATTGATTTGCATGCGGCTCTTTTCTACTTTCTTTTTCTCAAAAGACGAGGCGCATTTTCTCGATTTGCCAGCGCTTTGGCAACAAGCTGCGCCGCAAAGTCGTACTCTGCCTGAGTGTAACTGTCCGTCACACACCAGCCGCGCTCGCTCGCAATGCGCAGCAACGTCTCCCTTGCATTCACGACGCAACAGCGCCCTCCCTTTTTGTCAACATACTCAAAAAGGGCAAGATCGGCGTCGCTGTCCGACCAGAATTCGTATTCGTCGATCGTCGTGCCCAGTCGCTTCAACTCACCAACGAGTTTTTCAACAGCCGTCACCTTGCCCTGCTGATACGTGATCGGCTCAATCCAGCGACCGGTGAAATTGCCGGATTGGTCTTCCTGCGGCCTGACCGACAACAGGTAATCCACGCCGAACAAGTCGGCGGAAGGCTGCGTGGCATAGCTGTAAGTGGCCGAACAGATCGCTGTGACGGCGCCCGTTTGCTTGGCCTCATTGACAATTCTGACGGAACTTGCAGGAAGAATTTTTTCAAGTACCTCCGCACGATAGGCTTTGCGAGCCGCATCCAAATCCGCACGATTGAACTGAGCCAGAAACTGCATCTGCCACATTTCGTACTCATCAATATTCAATGTCTGCTCGATATATTCGCGCGTAAAACGATTAAGCGTTTCTTCTGCAGTTACACGCACAGTCTTTTCGCAGGCCCTGAGGAGCCACTTGCACCAGATATCCCCCGTATCGATGGGCATCAACGTGTGATCAAGGTCGTAAACAACAAGCTTCACAAATTCTTCCTCAGTTCTTAGAAAGAACATCTTTGAGCGTCGCATCCAACAGGACCGTGGTGATGCGCCGATGTTCGCGGACGGCCTTCTCATCGACCGCATCTAAAAAACGCCGTAATCCGCGCATGTCTCGCGGGCAGCGAGCTTCGATCCAACGTCTCTGGGCCGAATCGAACTCAATGCCGCGCTCACGAGCCAGACGCAGGAATTCTTCACCCGCTTCGTCAGCAGACAAATATCGCAACTGGTATGTCAGTCCCCACATCAGACGTGTCTTCACGTCGTCGCGGATGTTGAGGTCCGCAGGTCGAATGGTGCCCGCACAAACAATGCGCGCCTGCGGGTGCGAACGCACATCGTTCATCAGAAAGAACAACCGTTCGAGATCCTCATTGTCGAGTCGCTCGACATTGTCAACCGTGTAAAAAAGCGTCTGCTCATCGTATTCGGGCACACGCATGCGCTGAGTCGGCGTAATGGCTCGTAACAGATGCGAACGACCGCTGCCGGGTGGTCCCCATATGTAAATGAACTGCGGCCCCAGTCCCTTCTTGCAATCACGCAACGCAGCCAAAAGCTCAGCATTGCTGCCGACACGGAAATTGTCCAGCGTCGGTGCTTCGGGCTCCACGAGATTGAGCAAAAGTTGTTCGGTAGGCTGCGCGTTCAATTGAGTTCTGCAGTGCTCGAAAAGGTGTAACAGAAAAGCGGGCACGTCGGCATTTGCTTCGGTAAACGTCTTCAAGGAAGACAGCTTGTATCCGAGTGGGCTAAAATGTCGGATTCAAGGCAAACGTCGGCATGGCGCTTAAGTTTAGCGCGAAGCCGGCTTCGGCGTTCTAAATTCTCTTGACTGCCCCATCAAAACAATGACTCAGCTTTCCTATGCCGCCGCCGGCGTCTCCATTGACAACGGCGATGAACTTGTCGATCGCATCAAACCCGCTGCCAAGCGCACCATGATTCCGGGCGTGCTCGGTTCCATCGGCGGATTCGGCGCTCTCTTTGAAATCAGCAAAGACTATAAAAACCCGGTGCTCGTTTCCGGCACTGACGGCGTAGGAACCAAGCTCATGCTTGCCTTCCAGCTCAACCGTCACGATACGGTCGGTCAGGATCTGGTGGCCATGAGCGTCAACGACATTCTCGTTCAGGGTGCCAAAAGCCTCTTTTTCCTTGATTATTTCGGTTGCGGCAAACTTGACGTGGACACGGCCGAACGTGTGGTCAAGGGCATTGCGCATGGCTGCGAACTCGCAGGCTGCGCTCTGATCGGCGGTGAGACGGCAGAAATGCCGGGCATGTATCCCGACGGCGAATACGATCTTGCGGGCTTTGCCGTGGGCATCGTGGAAAAAGACGAAATCATTGACGGCAAGAGCATTAAGCCGGGCGACGTCGTGATCGGTCTGGCCAGCTCCGGCCCCCACTCCAACGGCTTCTCGCTCATCCGCAAAGTGGTGGAAGTTTCGGGCGCCGACTGGCAGATGCCCTTCGACGGTGCTACGCTCGCCGACCGCGCAATGGAACCCACACGCATCTATGTCAAGCAGGTGCTCAACGTGATGAAGTCCGTGAAAATCAAGGGCATGGCCCACATCACGGGCGGTGGTCTGGTGGAAAACATTCCCCGTGTGTTGCCCGAAGGCACGCAATGTGTCGTACACGCCGACAGCTGGAAGCGTCCGGCCATCTTTGACTGGCTGCAGGAAAAGGGCAACATTGATGCCCACGAAATGCATCGCGTATTCAATAACGGCATCGGCATGGCCATCGTGGTCGACGCAGCTGACGCCGAACGCACCAAGGCACTCTTTGAAGCCGAAGGCGAGACCGTGTACACGATCGGCGAAATCCGTGAACTGCCTGCCGGCGAAGCGCCCTGCGTTGTTCTTTAACCCGCAATAGCAAAAGCAAATAAAGCGCGGCAAAAGGTTGAGCCCTTGACCCGCGCTTTTTCATACCCACGACACTCATGCGCGTTTATTTGTGTTGTCCCAGACGAAAAGGCGGTGCCGAGCTGCATGAACTCGACGTTCCCAAGGGCGCCGTTGTTGCCGATGCACTCAAAGCGGCCGGCTTTCCCTGCGAGACCGCCTGCGGCATCTTCTGCGAAAAATGCACGCCCGAGACCGTTCTGAACCCAGACGATCGCATCGATATTGCCGTAGAACTGACGCTTTCGCCCATGGAAGTGCGCCGTCTGCGCGCGCAGAACAAGGAGCGCACGGCCGTTCCGCGCGCGCGTCACGGCGGCATTCATCAGCTCATCAAGCCTCTGGACGACACAGAGGCCTAAAATTTTTTCGTTTTAAATCCCAAAACCTCTTTCAATAGGACACATTTTGTGCCTATAATGCGAGGTTAACCAAAAGCATCCGGGGCCTCTTGGGCGAACGTCCGGCACTGCGACCCGTTTTTTTTTTGCTTTGAGGTTACCGAAAATGCGTCTCCTGCAGAAGGCACTCACCTTCGACGACGTTCTGCTCGTCCCCGCCTACTCTGAAGTTCTCCCCCGCGATGTGCAACTGCGCACGCGTCTGACTCGCGAAATTACCCTGAATCTTCCGATGGTGTCCGCCGCTATGGACACGGTTTCCGAAGCCAATCTGGCCATCGCCATGGCACAGGAAGGCGGCATCGGCATCATCCACAAGAATCTCACGGCTCAGCAGCAAGCTGCTGAAGTCGCCAAGGTCAAGCGCCACGAATCGGGCGTAGTGAGCGACCCGATCACGGTCGGTCCCGACATGCTCGTGGGCGACGTGATCCGTATGTGCCAGGAACACCGCATCAGCGGTGTGCCGGTCGTGGAAGGCCGTCACGTTCTGGGCATGGTCACCAACCGCGACCTTCGCTTCGAATCCCGCATGGAAGCCCCCGTACGCGAAGTGATGACTCCGCGCGATCGTCTCGTGACCGTCCAAGAAGGTTCCAGCCTCGACGAAGCCAAGCGTTTGATGCACGAAAATCGTCTTGAACGCGTGCTCGTGGTCGACAAGGACTTCAACCTCTGCGGCCTCATTACTGTCAAAGACATCATCAAGGCTACCGAACATCCCTATGCCGCCAAGGACAGCGAAGGCAAGCTGCTGGCAGGCGCCTCGATCGGCGTGGGTGCCGGTACCGAAGAGCGTCTCGAATTGCTCGTTGAAGCCGGCGTGGACGTAGTTGTCGTCGACACGGCTCACGGCCACAGCAAGGGCGTGCTTGACCGCGTGGCATGGGTTAAGAAGAACTATCCCAACCTGCAGGTGATCGGCGGCAACATCGCCACCGGCGCCGCAGCCCGCGCTCTGGTTGACCACGGTGCCGACGCCGTCAAGGTCGGTATCGGTCCGGGCTCCATCTGCACGACCCGTATCGTGGCCGGCGTGGGCGTTCCTCAGATTTCCGCCATCAGCAACGTTGCCGAAGCGCTTGAAGGCACCGGCGTTCCTCTGATCGCCGACGGCGGCATCCGCTTCTCGGGCGACATCGCCAAGGCCATCGCTGCCGGCGCCAACTGCGTCATGATGGGCGGTATGCTTGCCGGTACCGAAGAAGCTCCGGGCGAAGTGATCCTCTATCAGGGCCGCTCCTACAAGAGCTACCGCGGCATGGGCTCTCTGGGCGCCATGTTCAAGGGTTCCGCCGACCGCTACTTCCAGGACAACAACTCGGGCAATCTCGACAAGCTCGTGCCGGAAGGTATCGAAGGCATGGTGCCGTTCAAGGGCTCCGTGGTAACGATCCTCTACCAGATGGCCGGTGGTCTGCGCTCCTCGATGGGCTACTGCGGCTGCCGCACGATCGACGAAATGCGCTCTCGCGCCGAATTCGTTGAAATCACGGCCGCCGGCTGGCGTGAAAGCCACGTCCACGACGTGAAGATCACGAAGGAAGCCCCGAACTACCGTCAGGAAAACTAATCCTGCCTAGGTAGGTTAAAATAGCGCGGCGCGGGTTTTACCCCGCGCCGTTTCTTTTTACCGCCGCCTCTCAAGCAAAATTTTTGCCAACTTGCCCGCTGACGGCGGCCCCGCACCGCTCAAATTTCCAGACATGCTACACGATCGCATTCTTATTCTCGATTTCGGAAGCCAGGTGACGCAGCTCATCGCACGCCGTGTGCGTGAAGCTCATGTGTACTGCGAAGTGCACCCCAACGACGTTTCCGCCGACTTCATCCGCGAATTCAATCCCAAGGGCATCATTCTGTCAGGCTCTCACATGAGCGCCTACGAAGAGTCCAACGATCAGGTGAGTCCGGCCGTGTTCAGTGCCGGCGTTCCCGTGCTCGGCATCTGCTACGGCATGCAGACGATGGCCCAGCAGCTGGGCGGTCGCGTAGAAAGCGGCTCCAAGCGTGAATTCGGCTACGCCGAAGTGCGCGCCCACAACCACACCAAACTTCTTGAAGGCATCGAAGACTTCAAAGGTCCTGAAGGCGAAGGCATGCTCAAGGTTTGGATGAGCCACGGCGACAAAGTCACCGTCATGCCCGAAGGCTTCAAGCTGATGTGCTCAACGCCCTCCTGCCCGATCGCCGGCATGGCCGATGAAACCCGCGGTTTCTACGCCGTGCAGTTCCATCCGGAAGTCACGCACACCGTGCAGGGCAGCGTCATGCTCAAGCGCTTTGTCACGGATATCTGCCACTGCAAGCCTGATTGGGTGATGGGCGACTACATCGCCGAAGCCGTCGAAATGATCCGCCAGCAGACCAACGGAGAGGAAGTGATCCTCGGTTTGTCGGGCGGTGTAGACAGCTCGGTTGCCGCCGCACTCATTCACCGCGCCATTGGCGACAAGCTCACCTGCGTATTCGTCGACAACGGTCTGCTGCGCAAGGGTGAACGCGAACAGGTTCGCGAAACCTTCGAAAAGAACATGGGCCTGAAGCTCATTGTGGTCGACGCCGTCGATCGCTTCATGGGAGAACTCGCCGGCGTCACCGATCCTGAACAGAAGCGCAAAATCATCGGTCGCGAATTCGTAAATGTCTTCCAGGAAGAGGCCGAAAAGCTCTCCAACGCCAAGTGGCTTGCTCAAGGCACGATCTATCCTGACGTCATTGAATCGGCCGGGGCCAAGACCAAGAAGGCCAAAACCATCAAGAGCCACCACAACGTGGGCGGTCTGCCTGAAACGCTTCACCTAAAGCTGCTCGAACCGTTGCGTTCGCTCTTTAAGGACGAAGTGCGTGAACTCGGTGTCGAACTTGGTCTTCCCTACGAAATGGTTTACCGTCATCCGTTCCCGGGGCCGGGTCTGGGCGTTCGCATCCTGGGTGAAGTCAAGCGTGAATATGCCGATCTGTTGCGCGAAGCCGACGCCATCTTCATCGAAGAACTGCGCCGCGCCGGCTGGTACGACAAGGTAAGTCAGGCTTTCGTTGTATTCCTGCCCGTCAAGAGCGTGGGCGTCATGGGCGATGGCCGCACTTACGACTGGGTTGTGAGCCTGCGTTCCGTTGAAACGAGCGACTTCATGACTGCTAAGTGGTCTGAACTGCCGTACTCGCTTTTGGCCACCGTCTCCAACCGCATTATCAACGAAGTGAAGGGCATCAATCGCGTCGTCTACGATGTCTCGGGCAAGCCGCCTGCCACAATTGAATGGGAATAATCCGGTCAAACATCTGATCTGATTGTCTGAAGGGCGAATCCGGTGTGGTTCGCCCTTTTTTGCCTCTTTGTGCCGGACTACGTCTTTTGACGGAAGTTTCTCAAGGTTTTTATACGAGCGGTCAGATAGAATCGGCAGATATATGTCGGCTAGCCTTCACGGCACGACAAATTTTCGAAAGGATTAATTATGTATCTGAAGTCCCCGAGCCTTGAAGAAGGCTCCCGCATGCCCGCCAAGCACTCCCTTAACGGGGGCAACCTGTCTCCCGAACTTTCCTGGGGCGACTTCCCGGCGGGAACAAAGAGTTTTGCGGTCACCTGCTACGATCCGGACGCTCCGACCGGTTCCGGCTGGTGGCATTGGGTTGCACTCGACATTCCGTCCAATGTCACAACGCTGGCCGAAGGAGCAAAGCTTGCGGCTCCGGCACGTGAACTGACAACAGACTACGGCACCAAAGGCTTTGGCGGCGCCTGTCCTCCCTCGGGACACGGCATGCACCGCTACGTATTTACGGTTTGGGCACTGCCGGTGGAAAAACTTGACCTGCCCGACGGCGCCACCGCCGCCAACGCAGGCTTCATGCTCAACGCCATGGCTCTGGCAACCGCAAAAATCACGGCAACCTACGTCACACCGTAGTCCCTGCCCTTAATGAAACTTCTGGGCAGGTACGCGCCCGTGCCTGCCCTTTCGACGAACTCAGCTGATAACTTGGGTTTGATTGAGTTCGGCGAACTCACACCATAAAAAAAGTCGACTTTTCAAAAAGTTTGACCTCGGGGAGAAAAAAAAATGACTGCAGACTCCACACAGATGCAGCGCCCGGTGATGAATCCGCACGAAAAACGGATGCAGACGATTCAAGCCGTCCTCTATGTCATCGCCATCATTTTGGGCCTCATCAACGGCTTTTACGGTTCCGAATTTTGGATTCAGACGGGCGAATTCATTTCGACGATCTTCATTCGTCTGTTCCGTTTCATCGCGGTCCCGATCATCGCCGTATCGATCATTGCCACGCTCTCTCAGATTTCGCGTTCTACGGAATCCGGACGCATTTTCCGTCACAGCGTTTTCTACACGCTTCTGACCACAATTTTGGCCGCCTCGCTGGCAGCGATTCTTTTTGAAGTCTTTTCGCCCGCCAACGTAACCCTAAGCGATACGACCGAAGCGTCGGCCGCCATCGCCGGCATCAAGGGCAAGAGTTACTTTGACTACATCACATCCGTTGTCCCCGACAACGCGATCGCGCCGTTCTTGTCGGCCAACGTGCTTTCGGTTCTGTTAATTGCCGCCGCCGTCGGTATCGCCATTGCCAAACTACCGCATGACAGCCGCGAACAGCGCGTGCTGATGGCCTTTTTCTCGGGCCTTCAGGCTGTGCTCTTCACGCTGGTGGGCTGGATCATCATGATTCTTCCGTTGGGTATCTTCGGCTTTTTCACGGTACTGGCCAAAGAAATCAACGCCGGTGTTGCCGTGGGCGGTCTTGGCACCTATTTCGCAACGGTGCTCACAGCCAACTTCATCCAGATGCTCATCGTGCTGCCTGCGCTTCTTTTGCTGCGCGGCATCAACCCGATTCGGGTCTTTAAGGGCATGTTGCCGGCTTTGACCGTCGCTTTCTTCTCGAAGTCGTCGGCAGGAACGTTGCCCGTAACCATGCGCTGCTCGGAAGTCAATCTCGGTGTTAAAGAAAGCGTTTCGCGCTTTGTGCTGCCGATGTGCACAACCATCAACATGAACGGATGCGCCGCCTTTATTTTGATTACGGTCGTCTACCTCATGCAAAACGCAGGTGTTGACATTACCTGGTCAACACTGGCCGTCTGGATCTTCATTGCCACGATCGCTGCGGTGGGCAACGCAGGCGTTCCGATGGGGTGCTTCTTCCTATCGGCTAGCCTGCTGGCCAGCATGAATGTCCCCATTCTGCTTATGGGCGTTATCCTTCCTTTCTACGCCGTGATCGACGCCATCGAAACGACTCTCAACGTTTGGAGTGACTCCAACGTAGCCGTTTTGGTACATAAAGATCTCTACGGAGACATTTAGTGCCGGCTCCTTGACCTGCGTCTAGCCTTCTAAGGAAAAGGCGCAGGCTCAAGGCGGGTACAATTCAAGGTGCAGTGCGGGAGTTGCCTCGCGGCTCCCGCCTCTTTTTTCTGCCATGCGGCCTGCCCCGAAGCCGCAGCAATCTCTCAAAAGAAAATACGGCGTGTCGTCGAATCCGCTGATTTGACTGTGCGCCGCCAATCACAAAAAGAACCAAAGAGATGTTTTCGAATCCAACCGCCATTACCTTTACTGGCTACATGATCCTGATGGTGATCCTGGGCTTTGTCGCCTGGCGATACACCCGCAACTTCAACGACTACATTTTGGGCGGCCGCAGCCTTGGAGGCGTTGTGACGGCTCTTTCCGTCGGCGCTTCCGACATGAGTGGTTGGTTGCTGATGGGGCTACCTGGCGCCGTGTTTCTTTCGGGCATCACGGAAAGCTGGATTGCCATCGGTCTGACGCTCGGCACCTATCTGAACTGGAAATTCGTCGCGGCCCGTCTGCGCGTATACACCGAAGTTTCTCACAATGCCCTGACGCTTCCGGACTTTTTCACGCATCGCTTTAAGGACGACACGCGTATGCTGCGCATTCTCGCAGCCGTCGTCATTCTGGTGTTCTTCACGATCTACTGTGCGAGCGGCGTGGTAGCCGGTGCCCGCCTTTTTGAAAACACCTTTGACATGAGCTATGAGCGCGCCGTCTGGATCGGCGCAGCTGCAACCATCATTTACGTGTTCATCGGCGGGTTCTTGGCTGTAAGCTGGACGGACACTTTCCAGGCTTCGCTCATGTGCTTGGCACTTGTCGTCACTCCCATCGTCGTGATGACCGATCTCGGCGGCTTTTCGAGTGCCGTTGAACAAGTCAAAGCCATTGACGTCAATATGGTCAACATGCTCTCGCATCAGACCTTTATCGGCGTACTCAGTCTCATCGCCTGGGGTCTGGGATACTTCGGACAGCCGCATATTCTGGTGCGCTTCATGGCTGCGCGCTCAATCAAGGTGATTCCTCGCGCCTGCCGCATTTCTCTGATCTGGATGATCTTTTGCCTTGGTGGCGCCGTCTCGGTGGGCTTCTTTGGTTCGGCCTACTTTGCTGCGCATCCGGATCAGGCCACGCTCGTTACGGAAAACCACGAGCGCGTCTTCATCGTGCTCTCGCAGGTACTCTTCAATCCCTGGATCGGCGGCATTCTGATGGCTGCCATTCTTGCTGCCGTCATGAGCACGCTCTCCTGTCAGCTGCTGGTTTGCTCATCGACCCTGACTCAGGATTTCTACCGCGGCTTCATTCGCCCCAAGGCCAACCAATGGGAACTGTTGTGGTTCGGTCGAATGATGGTTCTGCTGATTTCGTTTGTGGCCATCTTCATCGCCATGGATCCGCAAAGCCTGGTGCTCTCGCTTGTTAGCTACGCCTGGGCAGGATTCGGTGCGGCCTTCGGCCCGGTGATCCTCATCAGCCTCTGGTGGAAACGCATGAACAAATACGGCGCCATGGCCGGTATGTTTACGGGCGCAGCCACAGTCCTGATTTGGCACCAGTTCAACTGGTTCGGCCTTTACGAAATCGTTCCTGGCTTTCTCTTTGCCGCCATCGCCATCTATGTTGTGAGTCTTCTCACGGAAGCTCCCGACAATGAAATCTGCGAAACCTTTGACAAGGTTGAAGCAGAAGTTCGAGCGGGTTAAACACAATCTGGCAAAAAATTTAACATCTTGATCGTCGCGGTCGGTGGTGTCTTTCCACCGGCCGCGCTTGTTTTGCAGGGATTTCTGCCTAGACGCTTTGGACTAAAACGGGAGTATCATTTTTTTGTTACGCCGCCTGCGCCTACCTCGTCGCGCAGACAGCCGGAAAGGATTCCGATAAAAAACAAACTCGCGGAGACAATTGCAAATGCAAAAGAAACCTCTTGATTGGTCCAAACTCGGATTTGCCTATCGTCCGACGGACTTTCGTTATCAAGCGAACTGGAAAGATGGATCTTGGGATGAAGGCGGCCTGGTAACTGACCCCAACATCGTCCTCTCGGAGGCAGCCTGCGTGTTTCACTACGCTCAGAGCTGCTTTGAGGGCTTGAAGGCCTACACCACAAAAGACGGTCGCATCGTAACGTTCCGTCCCGACATGAATGCCGAGCGTATGGCAAACACGGCGCGCCGCCTGGAAATGCCCGCCTTCCCGGAAGACAAATTCGTGCAAGCCGTCGTGGATACCGTACGAGCCAACGCCGCATGGGTACCTCCTTTCGGCACGGGTGCCTCTTTGTATATTCGCCCGTTCATGATCGGCTCCGGCCCGCAGATCGGCGTTGCCCCTGCTCATGAATTCCTCTTCCGCATCACGGTTATGCCTGTGGGCGCATATTTCCAGGGCGCCGTCAAGCCCTTGAAGGTGCGCGTGTCCGACTACGACCGCGCCGCTCCCCGCGGTACCGGTCACGTCAAAGCCGGTCTTAACTATGCTATGAGCCTGTATCCCACGATGGAAGCTCATCGTCACGGCTTTGCTGAAAACATTTATCTGGATCCGGCATCCCGTACTTATGTGGAAGAAGCGGGCGGCGCCAATGTCATCTTTGTCGACAAAGACAACAACCTGATTGTTCCGAAGTCCGACTCGATTCTGCCTTCGATCACCCGTCGTTCGCTCGTATATGTCGGCGAACACTACCTCGGTCTCAATGTGATCGAACGCAAGGTTGCTCTGGAAGAAGTCAAAGACTTCAAGGAAGCCGCCTTGTGCGGCACGGCTGCCGTTCTCGCACCGATCGGCGAAATTCACACCAAGGACGGCGTCATCGCACTGCCCTCCGGTATGGACAAGATGGGCGAAATCTCCGGCAAGTTGCGTGAAACGCTCACCGGCATCCAGGCGTGCGAAATCGAAGCTCCGGAAGGCTGGGTTGTTGAAGTCTGCAAAGAAAGCGACTTTGAATAATCGCTAGACTCCGCTACGAAAAAATCCCGCTGAAAGCATTGATGCCTTCGGCGGGATTTTTTATGCTCAACACAACTTATTGCATGTCGCGTAGTTTGGCAATGTCCGCATCCGTGCGATTACCATAGATTTTGATCTTCGCGAGTTCCGCTTCAATGGCTGCAAACTCGGTATCCGTAAGCTCGACATCGGCTGCCGCGAGATTTTCAATGATGCGCTCATCTCGGCGCATCCCTGGAATCGGAACAATGAAGTCCTTTTTCTTCAACATCCACGCAAGCGAAATCTGAGCCAACGTTACATTTTTGCTTTGAGCAAAATGTCCGAGCAAATCCAAAAGCGGCTGATTGGCTCGGACATTATCCCTGTCAAAACGGGTAATGACTCGCCGAACATCGTCTCCAGCATACTGAGTCGATTCGTTGTACTTGCCTGACAAAAAGCCACTGGCCAGAGGAGAAAACGCCACAAAGCCTATTCCAAGCTCTTCGCACGTCGGAATAACGCTTTCTTCGCATTGACGTTCCATCATGGAATATTCGCTCTGAATCGCAGTAAGCAGCGTGACGTGATGGGCACGTCGAATCTGGTCTGCCGTCGACTGTGATTGTCCCCATCCGCCGATGAGGCCTTCCTCAATCAGTTCGCCCATGACCTCGGCAATTTCTTCAACCTTTTCATTCTCTTCCACGCGGTGTTGATAGTACAGATCCACATGGTCGGTTCCAAGTCGCTGCAAAGAAGCCTCCAGATGCCGACGAATGCACGACTTGGCGTCCCCCTCGCTCGAGTGATAGAAAAACTTGGTTGCCAGCACGATTTTGTCTCGGAACGACGCAACCGCCTCTCCCACAAGCGCTTCATTGTGCCCGGCACCATAGACTTCGGCTGTATCAAAGAATGTGCATCCCAGTTCGAAAGCCCTGGCGATCAGGCGAACCGATTCTTCGCGCTCGGGTACTTTGCCGTATCCATGAGATAAGCCCATGCAGCCATAACCGATCGAAGACACCATCGGGCCTCTTTGTCCCAAACGTCGATATTGCATTTTTCTTCTCCTTGCTTCCCGGTACTTAATTTATTGCTCCGCCCGAATCGGTCGACCAAACGTCAAAACGTTCTCTCTTGCCTGCAAGGCACGAATTCGGGGATTCAGTTTTTGCACATTCGGATGTTTGATATGCGCGTCCACCGCTTCTTGGTTTTTCCAACCATCCAAAATGAAAAAAGCATCCGGATCATTTCGATCCTGGTACACGTCGTAGTAAAGGCACCCCTCTTCGGCTCGAGCCGGCTCCACGAGTGCGGCCAATAATTCTGAAAAGTCTTTTCGATGCTGCGGCGTCGTGCGCAGACTGCAAACGATATGAATTTCTTCGGAGCGTTTCATCATGCTCTCCTTCTCCAGTGATTGAACGACGGAAATTATGAAAAGAACCAATCAAAGTCGGAAGTCGCAATTTCGTATAATGGCTTGAAGGAAAAACTTCATGCGCACAAGAAATATCGACATATGTTGGATCGACATCTGAAACAATTTTTGATCGTGGCCGACTCAAGAAGTTTTTCAAAGGCTGCTCGTTTGGCCTACATTTCTCCCAACGCTCTCATCCAGCAAATGAATCTGCTCGAAGACCGAGTGGGCGCCAAACTTTTTCGGCGTACGAATCAAGGCGTAACACTCACGGAGGCGGGCGAAAGTTTTCAACGCGACGCCAAGAAAATCCTTCGCCTCATGCAAGAAGCCAAAGTGCGCGCACAGGAGATTGAAAAAGCCAGATTCCGCACCGTACGCATTGCCACGTCTTTGCTGCGGCCATCCAAATCAATCGTTGATCTATGGTCAAACATCAGCAACGAATATCCAGATATTCACCTGCAGATCGTGCCGGTTGACGATGTGTATTCTCATTGGTTGCGGCGACTTGAAACGCTCGGCACAGAAATTGATGTGATGGCCGGCATCTATCCGTCAACGTTGTGGCACAGACCCTGCCAAGCGCTCAAGCTTGCAGACGTGCCTTTGGCCTGTGCCGTACCCAGAGGTCATTCTCTGGCCTCCAAAGCTGTGCTTCGCCTTGAAGATTTATATGGGCAGACACTGTTAGTCGTCGAACGCGGAGACACAAGTTACATTGACCGTTTCCGTGACGACATCGAAGCCAATCATCCGCAGATCCATATCCAAGACGTTCCGGCCTATGACGCAGAAACATTCAATTTATGCGAGAGGCAACATTGCCCGATGCTGACAATTGAATCTTGGGGTGAACTGCATCCATCCCTGGTCACCATTCCCTGCGATTGGTCCTATACGGTACCTTACGGCATCGTCTATTCCACCGCACCAAGCGACGCTGTTGTCGCCTTCATTCGCGGTATGTCACGGTTCGCACTTGCCAGTCATTCGACATAAAAAAAATCCCGCCTCAAGCGTTCGTGCCTTCGGCGGGATTTTTTTCATCGGTCAGGCAAATTCGCTTGCCCGATCGAAATGTCGGCAATCAGTACAGACCGATGATCTTCCACCAACCCATACCCACGGCAAACGTAATAAGCACGCTCGTCGTGACCAGAATGAAGTTGATCTTGTAGAAACGCGGGCGTTCAAAGTACCCCTGACCGAAGTAAATCGGACCAGGACCGCCTGCGTATTCCGTAATGCCCCACATCGTGTTCGAGAAGATGGCAAAGCAGATGGCCACCATCATCGGAGGCGCGCCGGCACCGATGGCCACCGCGGCAAAGGGCACGTACATCGCAGCCACATGACCGGAAGCCGTCGCAAAGATGTAGTGCAAATAGATGTAGGCAAAGCCCAGAATCAGGAACGCCGTCATCCAGTCGAAACCGACAAGCATTGAGGTAAAGCCCGCCGACATCCACTTCACGAAGCCGAGCTTGGTGAGGCCCGTGGCCAGCGAAATGATCACGCCAAACCAAATGACCGTATCCCATGCCGCCTTATCGCTCAGCACTTCCTTCCACTTCACGGCGCCCGTCACAAAGAGGAAAGCCGCCAGTGCGATACCAATGGCGTTGGCGTTCAAGCCGGTAAGCATCGTTGTGCCCCAACCGATCAGAGCCAGCACGAAACCGACGGCAACCCACTTTTCACGTGTCGTCAGGGGGCCCATCTTCTGAAGCTCATCGCGTCCCATTTGCTTGGCCTGAGGGGTCTTCTTCAATTCCGGATTGAAGATCTTGTAGGACAACAACGGCATCACGAAGAAGCACACCATTGCCGGCACGACAGCCGCCCAGAACCAACCGACCCAGCTGATTTCCAGACCCAGGCCGCTTTGTGCCAACTGGGCACACAACGGATTGGCTGCCATACCGGTCATGAACATGGCGCCCGTAATCGGCGTGAACTGGAAGCACGTCATCACGAGGAATTCGCCAATGCGCCCCTGCTTGGGACCGGGTTGAGAATCCAACACCATGTTGATGGACTTGGCCACCGGCAACACAATGCCACCCGAGCGAGCCGTCACACTCGGCATAGCCGGCGCGAGGACGAGATCAGCAACACCCAGACTGAAAGCAATCCCAAGCGAAGATCCGCCGAACAGAGAAAGCATTTTGTAGGCAATGCGGCGTCCCAAACCGGATTCAACAAAGCCCAGAGACAGTACGTAAGCCGAGAAAATCATCCAGACCGTACCGGAAGCCAAGCCCGACAGTGCGGCACTGAAACTCAACGTATTGGTAAAGATCGTAACGGCAAGCGCTATGAACATCAAAGCGCCTGAAGCAATAGGAGCACACAGAATACCGATAATCGTGGCAACGAAAATGGCAAACATGTGCCAGGCCTGAACAGTCAGTCCTTCGGGAACGGGACTGACCCAGATGCCCAACAGCAAAACAATCGGAATCGCCCACTGCCACCACTTTACTTGTTTTTCAGCCATGACAATTTTCCTTTGATTTGATGCAAGACAGGCTGAACGATTTCTCATGTCGCCCAGCCCGAAAACAGTGACAGGAAGGTGCGGCAAGCACCTTCCCTTTAATCACTCCGTCAGATGTTTTCCCACTTGGCGACCACGCGGTCCACGAATTCGGGGGCAAGACCGATGTAGCTGTGCGGGTTGAGCATGAGGTCAACTTCCTCTTCCGTGAAGGCTTGCGTCACTTCCGGGGTCTGCATGAGGATCTGCTTTAAGGGAACTTCCTGTTCATATGCCTTCATGCAGCTCTTGTAGACGATCTCGTGAGCCGTCAGACGACCGAGCTTGCGAGCCAGATGCATCATCACGCATTCGCTCATCATCAGCCCCTTCTGGGCATTGAGATTGCGTTCCATATGCTTTTCGTACACGATGAGGTTTTCAAGGATGTACTTGGACTTCTGCAATGCAGCGCCGAACATATGGCAGGCACGCGGAATGGCTTCCCATTCGGACAGGAAGCAGCCCCAGTCGCGTTCGTTTTCACTCACCATCGATTCGACGATGGAGGGTGCAATGCTGCGCACATTGCGGCACAGAGCCAGCACGTTTTCCAGCACCGCCGGATTGCGCTTGTGCGGCATGGTGGAGGAACCGACCTTGCCCATGAAGAACGGTTCTTCCAGTTCAAGAATCTCGGTGTGCTGCAAAGAGAAGATTTCGTGGTTGATACGGCCGATCGTACCGGCGCAAATTGCAAGTGTGCTCACGAACTCAGCCTGGTTGTCGCGAGCAACGTGCCAAGCAATCGTCGGGACGTTCAAGCCCAGGATTTCCATCATGCGCTTTTGCGTTTCGAGTCCCTTTTCAGGCTGAGAAGCAAGCGTACCGACGGCACCGGCCATTTCACCGACGAACACGCGATCCTTCATCGCTTCGAGACGTTCGATGTCGCGTCCGAGTTCATCAGCCCAAACGGCAGCCTTGTAGCCGAACGTGATCGGAATGGCATGCACGACGTGCGTACGGCCGGCCTGAGCGGTATTGCGATACTTCTTGGCCAGCGTCAGGCAGTGCTTAAGGCACTCCTTCATGTCGCGCAGGATCACCTGATAAGCGTCGCGTTCGAGCAGCACCAAACCCGTGTCTACGATGTCCTGGCTCGTCGCACCCCAGTGTACGAATTCGCCCGCGTTATCCGGAAGCACCTTCTTGAAAGCCTTCAGAAGCGGGACAATCGTGATGGAGCTCTTGTAGAACTCGCCGATCGAGGCCAAATCAAGCAGATTGGCATCGGCGTACTTGTTAATAATGTCGGCCTTTTCCTTCGGAATCACGCCGAGTTCGCCCTGCGCCTTGGCCAGAGCCGCCTCGGTGTCAAGCCATTTCTGTGCCCAGGACTTGTCACTGAAAATTTCGCGCATTTCGTCCGTGCTGAACAAAAAGCCGTGAATGACGCTGTCAACTGCGCTGGAAGCCATTTTTCTCTCCTGTAGCTGTTTAAAAAATCCAATGAGAACAAGCCTCAAACCGACTACGGCGTCGCTTGCCCCTTGCGGAGAATTTTCAAAAAAGAACTTTCGGAGATCGAAGAAACGCGTCAAATGATTTGATCAATATCAAGAGGTCGAGGGGGTCCGAAGATAAAAATCGTTAAAAATCAAAGGATTAATATTTGTTCCTTCTTTATTTCTGTCAATAGGTCTTTGGAACAAATGCAAAAATACCCCATCAATCAAGGCTTTCTTTGATTTTGGAAAAACGTCTTAACAGGATTTAGTGGTACAAATATCCTGTTCGAAATCCGTATCGTTTCTACGCCAAGCGGCCTACACCAAAATGCGAAAAGAACTCCTGTGGCAGAAACTCGCTAACAAACTGGCGCATCGCATTGCAACCGGACGCTATCCGCTGGGTTCTCAGTTACCCACGGAACTCATGCTCGTGGAAACAGAAAAAGTTTCGCGCAACACCGTGCGGGCGGCACTACAGGAACTCAAAGCTCGGGGACTCATTGAGCGACAGGCGCACAACGGTACTCGTGTCATTTCAACGGGCGGTGCTCGTAATTTCCATCAGAAACTGTCGTCGCTTCGAGATCTTGACGATTTCGGTCATAACTACGGACGTCGCGTCACAGACATTGATTTCGTCACAGCTGATCGGCGTTTGGCCGAAGCCATCAATTGCGCCGTCGGTGCCACCTTTCTACGCTTTGTCAACACGCGCACAAGCAACGATCCTGAAGATCCTGCCGTTGTCTGCACGAAAGTCTTCATCAACGCCGCCTACGGCGAAATCGTGACACAAGCTCGGCAGCACCCCGAAACGCTCATCATCACCTTCATCGAAGAGCTTTTTCACAAGCACTGCGTGCAAGTCAAGCAGTCCATTCAGGCTGTTGCGCTACCCGCCGACATTGCCAAAATTCTCGGCGCAACCGCCGGCGAACCGGCCTTGCGCATCCTTCGCCACTATCTTGACGCCAAAGAACAAGTCCTCGAAATTTCTGTTTCCTACCACCCGGGAAGACGCTATGCGTTCAACATGACGCTTGGGAAAAATTCGCGTTGATCGGGCATTCGCTGGGTACTGCTGATAACAGGTATTGGCATAGAACAGACTATTGCAAAGCCAAATCTCTTGTCGTTGCAAAAATGCCAAACCTCCTAAAAAACGAGAACGGTGCTAGTCTAGACATATACCTATAATGCGCCGTTTCGTGCCAAAAACACAAACGGCAAGATTGTTATGGCCTACCGTTTTGACAGCTTTTATATCGGCGGCGCTTGGGTCAAGCCAAGCACCACCGATGTTCTCACTCTCGAAAATCCCGCCACACGCGATCCCTTTGCCACCGTCCCTGATGCCACGCCTGCCGATGCCGTTGCCGCCATTGAAGCAGCGGCCTCAGCGCTACCCGCTTGGTCTGCCACGCCGCTTGCCAAACGCGTTGAGCTGATGCAAAAGGCCTTGGAAATCTTCAAAACCTACCGAGACGAAATCATTCGGCTTGAAGCTCTGGAATTGGGAGCGCCCGTCAGCTATTCGGCAAACGCACACTGCGACTATCAGTTCACCCGCATCGAGTCCTACATTCGCGAAAGCCAGAAGGTCGTTCTCGAAGAACAGTTCGAACAAAGCACCGTCGTTCGCGAGCCCGTCGGCGTCATCGCCTGCATCACGCCCTGGAACTATCCGCTCGGACAAGTCGTGCAGAAAATCATCCCGGCGCTTTTGATGGGCAATACGGTCGTGCTTAAACCCAGCCAGCACACACCTCTGACAGCCTATCTGCTCGTGGATTCCCTTGATCGCGCCGGATTCCCGGCCGGAACCGTCAATCTGATCACGGGACGCGGATCAAAACTGGGCGACACGCTTGCCACACACCCACTCGTCGACATGATCTCCTTTACCGGATCAACGGCTGTTGGCATCAAGCTCAGCCAAAAGGCTCTGGAAGGTGTCAAACGCATTTCTTTGGAGCTCGGTGGAAAATCGCCTTTTATCTGGCTTCCGAACGAAGACTATGAGCCTGCCATCAATCAGCTCTTTGGTTCCGTTTTCTACAACTCAGGTCAAACTTGCACAGCACTGACCCGCCTTCTGGTTCCTGAATCAGATCTCGAGAGGGTCAAAGCGCTGTTGCTGCGTCGCATTCCGCAACTCGTCGTGGGCGATCCGATGGATCCCAAGACAAACATCGGACCGATGGCTTCCAAAGCGCAATACGACAAGGTGCTCTCGTACATTGAACTCGGCCAATCGGAGGGCGCCGAATTGCTCTGCGGCGGTCCAGCTCCTGAAGCCGGCAAAGGCTACTTCATCAAGCCGACGGTCTTTGTCAACGTCACCAATTCCATGCGCATTGCGCGTGAAGAAATCTTCGGTCCCGTACTTTGCGTGATCACGTACAAGACGGTCAACGAGGCCGTTGACATTGCCAACGATACCCCCTATGGCCTAAATGCCGCCGTTTTCGGCGAACGTGAGCTCGCTTTGTCCGTGGCCAAACACATCAAGGCCGGCAATGTCTACGTCAACGGAGGTCCGCGCGATGTAACGGCTCCCTTCGGCGGCTACAAACAAAGCGGCATCGGCCGCGAAGGCGGTCGCTATGGTTTGATGGAATTCACGCAGCTCAAAGCAACGTTTGACCGTTGATTCCCGTGATCTCACAGAAGGCGGCCTTTCAAGGCCGCTTTCTCGTTTCCGCTAGATCTGCCAGAGACTGTGGGTCACAAGATCATCAGACAAAAACCGTTGTTGTGGCGTCATACAAATCAACGCGCCGTCACCACGGGCCTTAAACCGGACCATGCCGCCTTTGTGCTGTTTAAAGCGCGTCAGTCCGCGGTCAAGATCCTTGAGTGCCTGCTGCAAAGTCTGGGCCGGAAATTCAGACAACCAGAGGCTTGAATCATCCTTCTTCCAGCCAACATCGAAAAATTCCATAGTCAGTCTTGTCAGCTCTTGCGACATTTGTCCAATGCAAAGACCTCGTTAAGCTTCGCGAAGTTTTTGGGTTGCCATAATCGGCGCTTCTTGATTCGGTTCCCCATTCTCTGCCATGTTGAAGAAAACCTGCCTTGCCGCATTCTCTCTGAGTCTTTTTGTTCCGCTTGCCAACGCCACTGCCTACACCGACAAAGTCGCTGAGATGCAGGCTAAATACGAGCTTGCCGTCAAAGGAGACAAAGCCGCGGCCGCCTACGTCTGCCGCCAAGGCAACCTGCCGCAGCTCAAAGTGCGCCTCATTGATCGCGACAAGCACGCACAAGCCTGCCGCCTGTATGCGCAAAACATCGCTTCTGATCCGCAGGTCTACCGCTGGTTTATGGAATGGTCAATGCACCTGCCCCACGAATTGATCGGACCGGTCTTTAAGAACCTTACCGACGCCGGCATCTACCCTGTCAACAAGATCAACTATCTCTTTGCCTCTTGGCTCTACGGCGAAAAGAAACGCGTGGCCAATTTGAGCGAAGCCGAAAGCACCAAGCTCTACCAGAACTGGGTCACTGAAAACTACAAAGCCGGGCACCCCGGTTTTGCGGGCCTCTATGTTTTTCTTAAAACCGAGAAAAACGGCAAAAGCAGCCTTTCTGACGCAGAAATCGACAAAATTGTCGACAATTGCCTGCAAAAAAAGGACTTTGACTCCTTAAAACTCTTCTACTCACGCCTGGGCGAAGGCAACTTTGCTGCTGTTGAAAAGAAACTCAACGGAAAGCCCACGCATTCGTCGCTCGACATTGCACGAGCGCTCACGCAAGACAAACTCAAGCTCACGCCCGAACAGTTTGCCGCCATTGTGAAGTCTGCCGTGGAATCGGCCGATGAACGCACACTCGACTCGGACTACACCACGCTTTGCAAAATTGCCCTGGAAGTCAACGACAAGTCCGTGCAAAAAACGCTTTTTGAGAAAATGCTCGCCTACCGCATTGATCCTGCGAAGATCGCTGGTGCCATGGATGCGGCAGTGCTTGAGAGCGTCGTCAAAAACGAATTCAACAAAGACGGCTGGGCCGAAGCGGCCATGGCCTCCGTTTATCTCTCCACGGACGACTATCACAAAGCCATCGAAGCCTTTCAAAGGGCAAGCAAATTGGGTTATACGGGAGAAAACCTGCTCTTTAAGCTCGCCGACAGTCTCTTTCACGACGCCAAGGGCAATGTCTCGGCTCAAGACACGCTTGACGCCTACCGGTTCCTTGCCAAGAACTTCTTTTATCCGATCGGTGATCTGGGCATGAGCTTTGAGCTCTATCAGCTCGAAAAATTTGCCAAAGCCACAGACCAGGAAAATCGTATCGTCGAGTACTATCAAGACAAGTTCGATCATGCTTCCAGCGCCAGGGAAAGCATGGAGATCGCTTATCGCATCGCCAAACATCAGGCTCAAAGCGGTACGGTTTCACAGGGAGATCTCGCCGCCCAACTTGAAAAGGCCTACCAAGAAATCTCCGGCATCCGCTTTATTGCCGCCAATGGCGATGATCCCCGCAAAAAGCCGAGCGCCGCACAAAGCATTGCCAACGGGTTTATCGACGCGTCGCTCTTTGGCATCAACTGTTCGGAAGCCGTGAAGTGGTACCAACGCACATTAACGGGCATTCTTGAAACAACCGATCCCAAGGACTTGGCAGCCGTCTATCAGGACATGGGACGCTGCTACCTGTGGGCTCCCGATGGCGATGCGCTCAAGCGCGATCCCATCAAGGCTCGAGAAGCATTGAAGAAAGCCTATTCGCTCGTTGAAAAGGGAGACTTTCCGGTATACCGCGGTGAAATGCCGCACCCGGCTCGCCTGCAGGAAATTGCGAGTCTGCTCACCGACAGTTGTCTGGAAACAGAAAACGAAAAAGAAGCCTTGGACTGGGCCAACCGTGCCGTCACGATCAAGTTCGGTACGAGCGACGTGAGTGCCGCCGACACGGCCTACACCGTGGGGCTTTACTTCGAAAGCAAAAGAAACTATCAGTCTGCACAACACTGGTACGGACTGCTTAAAGAAAAGAGTTCGGCCGGCAGCGACACCAATCTTGCCAACCTGTACTTCTCAGGCAAAGGCGTGAAACAAGATTTCGGAAAAGCCGCTTCGCTCTATCAGTCGGCCTTCTGCAAAGCGCCAGAACCCATGCACGCCAACAACCTGGCCCTTGTCTATGCCGAAGGCAAAGGCGTCAAACAAAATCCGAGCTACGCTTATGCGCTCTATAACCTCTCAGGAGACACCCGCGCCAAGCACGGCATGATGATGCTCGACGAGATGCTTTCGGCCGATCAAAAGCAACAGGCCCAGACGCTTAACATGAGAGAAATTCTCTGCAAATAAGCACTGTTCTCGGACAAAGCGCCGGTTTTCAATCGAATTCCGGCTCTTTTTTGCGAAGTTTGCTGAAAACGACTACGCCTTAAGTGTTTCGGAGATGAACTTCTTCACCGCTCCGACATCGGCCGGCATCACCGTGACGTGTTGTTCGCGATTTTCAATGCCGACATAGCTTGAAGGCACTTCGGGAGCCGCGCCGATCGCTTCCTGAATTGTTGCGGCGAACTTCGCCGGAAGCGCTGTTTCCAAAGAAAGCATCTTGACGCCTGCGCGCACGTATTGCCGTGCGGCAAAAATACCGTCGGCCGTGTGCGGATCCACGATGAGGCCTTCTTTTTCAAAGACTTCACGAATCGTATTGATGCGATCGGCATGGGTGCTCTTGGCCGACACGAAGCCGCTTTCGCACACTTGCGCCATTTCGCTCTCAGTAAGGGCAAAGCCTCCCTTAAGAGCAAGCTGTGTCCAAAGTTCCCTGATGCGCCCGGCGTTGCGCCCGACGATATCGTAGATATAGCGCTCGAAATTGCTCGCCTTGGAAATATCCATCGAAGGAGAGCTCGTCACGAACGTATGTTCGCTGTCGCGCACACGGTAGACACCGGTCTTGAAGAACTCGTCGAGAACGTCATTTTCGTTTGTCGCCACCACAAGTCGTCCGATCGGCAGTCCCATCTGCTTGGCAATCCAGCCGGCCAGGATATTTCCGAAGTTACCAGACGGAACCGTGACGTCAATCACTTCACCGGGCTTTTCTGTGACTTCCAGCCAGCCCTTGAAGTAATAGACGACCTGCGCCGAAACGCGGGCCCAGTTGATGGAATTGACCGTGCCGATGTTGTACGTCGCTTTAAATCCCGCATCCTGACTGCAGGCCTTGACAATGTCCTGCGCGTCGTCAAACGAACCTTTGACCGCGATATTGAAGATGTTGGGGTCCTTGAGGCTGTACATCTGGGCTCGCTGAAACGCGCTCATGCGTCCCTCAGGAGAGAGCATGAAGACGCGCACGCCTTTGCGCCCGCGCATGGCGTATTCGGCAGCCGACCCGGTATCCCCCGATGTGGCCCCCAAAATATTGAGTTCCGTGTTGCGCTTTTCGAGGATGTATTCAAAGAGCGCTCCAAGGTACTGCATCGCCATGTCTTTGAAGGCAAGCGTCGGGCCATTGGAAAGTTCCAAAATGCGAATCTTGCCGCCGTCAATGGACCGCGTCGGCGTGATCTTGGAAAAGTCCTCCCCTGTACGGCCGTTGTTGTAGACATCCTCGCGGTACACGCCCGCAAGCATGGTCTTGAGCGTATCTTCCTCAATATCGGTTGCAAACAAACGCAGGATCTCAAACGCAAGTTCTGCGTAGGACAAATGACGCCAATCCTCAAGATCGGTCTTGGTGACCTGCGGATAAATGCGGGGCATGAAAAGACCGCCGTCGGCCGCAAGTCCCTTAAGCACGATGTCACTGTAGCCCGCGCCCTCGTCTTCGCCGCGCGTGGACTGATAGGTCATTGCGTATTTGATTGCCATTTCTTGGCTCCGGATTAATTGAGTTCTTCCTTGCGGATCATCACCACTTTGCCCCGCGTGCTCGGCAGCGCCTCAATGGCTTCAATGGCTGCCGTCACAGATCCTTCCAGAGCGCTGTGCGTCATCGCCACGATCTCCGTGTCTTTTTCGCCGATCACCGCCTCGGGCTGCAGCACCGACTCGATCGAGATTGACTGTTCGGCAAAAATGCGAGCGACCTGTGCGAGCACGCCCGGTTCATCGGCCACAGGAATGCGCAGATAGTAAGAGCTCACTGTTTGGCTCATCGGCAACCAACCGAGTTGCGTCGTTTCCTGATTGTGTTCTGCGGGCTTAAGCGCCTGAGCGTCGCCCGCTGCCGTCATACGCACGATGTCTACCAAATCGGCTACCACGGCCGAGGCAGTGGGTTCGGCACCGGCACCGCGGCCATAAAAAAGCGTGCTGCCGACAGCGTCGCCCTTGACAACCACCGCATTCATCACACCTTCGACATTGGCAAGCAGGCGGCGCATCGGCACGAGTGCAGGATGCACGCGCAGCTCAATGCCGCGTTCCGTACGCTTGGTAATGCCAAGCAATTTAATGCGGTAGCCCATGTTTTCCGCGTAACGGATGTCGGTCGCCGTCAGTTTTGTGATGCCTTCAACTGTCACGGCATCAAAGTTAACGGGCGTGCCGAAAGCGAGCGCGCTCAAGAGCGTAATCTTGTGAGCGGCGTCAATCCCTTCGATGTCAAACGTGGGGTCGGCTTCCGCGTAGCCCAAGGCCTTGGCCTGCGCGAGCGCCTCTTCGAAGGAAAGCCCCTTGTCACGCATGGTCGACAAAATAAAATTGCAGGTGCCGTTGATGATGCCGGCGATCCATTCGATGCGGTTGGCGGCAAGGCCTTCGCGCAAACTCTTGATGATCGGAATGCCCCCTGCCACGGCAGCTTCATAAGATACGGCCACTCCCTTTTCGGCTGCCGCCGTGAAAATTTCATTGCCATGCAACGCAAGAAGCGCCTTATTGGCCGTTACGACATGCTTGCCGGCGGCAATGGCTTCAAGCACCAGACTCTTGGCTGGCTCAATGCCGCCCATTACTTCCACGACGATGTCGATTTCCGGATCATTGACCAGATCGTGCCAGTCTTTAGAGAGCGTCACTCGTTCGTCAACGATGCCGCGAGCGCGATCAATATTGCGGCAAACCACGGTCTTGACTTCAATGGGAGCACCGGCTCGGCGCGAAAGTTCCTGTGCGTTACGCTTAAGAACGGCATACGTGCCGCCCCCTACGGTTCCGAGTCCGGCGATGCCGATTTTGACTGCTTCCATTGTTTCTTTCCTTTTGTTTTGCAATTGTTCGGGCGCTTTCGTTTGGCCGAAGACAAAAATGAATGCGCTTTCTGTGATTGTATTGATCTGTTGCGCCGCGCACCTCGGCGCTATTGCGTAGCTGAGAAAAATTATGCGGCGCCTTCCAGTAACAAAGACGCCGCTTTTGTTTGCTTTGACCTATCAGCCTTTCACGGGCTCGGGACGAGGAGCATCCGGGTCGATAAGGCCGTCTTTTCTGAACATGTGTTTGATACCGTGCAGTGCCTGACGAATTCGGAATTCGTTTTCAATCAACGCAATGCGCACATGATCGTCGCCATATTCCCCAAAACCGATACCTGGGCTCACAGCCACCTTGGCGTCTTCAAGAAGGCGCTTACTGAACTCCACGGAACCGAGCTTGCGATACGGCTCGGGAATCTTGGCCCAGATATACATGGACGCCTTCGGGCACTCGACCGGCCAGCCGATTTCGTTGAGTCCCTTCCAGAGAATATCGCGGCGCTTCTGATACTTCAGCCGAACCTCCTCGACACAACTTTGATCGCCCTCAAGCGCCTCAATGGCTGCAACCTGCAGCGGCGTGAACGTTCCGTAGTCGTGGTAGCTCTTAATACGAGCCAATGCATGCACCAGCTCTTTGTTGCCGACCATGTAGCCCAGTCGCCAGCCTGCCATGTTGTACGACTTAGACATCGTGAAGAATTCGACGGCAATGTCCTTGGCGCCCGGCACCTGCATAATGGAAGGCGCTTTATAGCCGTCAAAGCAAATATCGGCGTATGCGAGATCGTGCACAACCCAAATGCCATAACGCTTACCGAGTTCAACAACCTTGGCAAGAAAATCGAGTTCCACGCACTGCGCCGTCGGGTTGGACGGGAAACCCAGAATCATCATCTTGGGGCGAGGCACGGTTTCCACAATGGCGCGCTCAAGCTCTGCCAGAAAGTCGACGCCCGGAATCATTTTGACCGAACGGATGTCTGCGCCCGCAATAATCGCACCGTAGATATGAATGGGATAAGAAGGGTTAGGTACGAGCACCGTGTCGCCACGATCCGTACAAGCAAGCATCAGGTGTGCAATACCTTCTTTGGAACCGATCGTCACGATGGCTTCCTCATCGGGATCGATGTCGACGTCGAACTTACGCTTGTACCAATTGCTGATTGCGTTGCGCAAACGCGGAATGCCTTTGGAAACTGAGTAGCCGTGCGTATTGTCGCGCGACGCGACTTCAATCATCTTATCGACGATATGTTTGGGAGTCGGACCGTCGGGGTTACCCATCGAAAAGTCAATGATGTCTTCTCCTCGACGACGCGCTGCCATCTTGAGAGCGCCCGTAATGTTGAAGACATACGGCGGCAGCCGTTTGATGCGAGAAAAGTCGGAATTCATATGGGTCTCCCAAAAATTTTTCAATCCGAATCAATCGGATACATCGGTAGATATTAGCAGGAGCCCAAAGGCACAACACTTCGAAGTAACCTTTTCGCAGCACTCTAGATCAAACGACGCAGAGCGATACCTCCAAATAACTACGAGATTAATCTCAGTCGGCCAAAAGTTTTCCGGGGTTCAATATGCCCTTGGGGTCAAAAGCGCGTTTGATGGCACCCATCAGTTCCAATTCGAGCGGATCTTTAAGCTTGAGAAAGTGCGCACGCTTGAGTTGTCCGATGCCGTGTTCGGCAGAAATCGAACCGTTGTGGCGGCTCACAACCTCGTAGACCGTCTCACGAATGCCCTCTTCATTTTCAAAAGCCAGATTGGGCGGAATGGAGCCGATATTAAAGTGCAGGTTGCCGTCGCCGAGGTGACCGAACACGGAAGGATCAATCCAGTCGAAACGAGCGTTGAGCGCGGCAAGCGCCTCGTCGACAAAAGCAGCGATGTCACTGATTTCAATGCTCACGTCATTGTGCAGATTGCCGCCCACGTGTGCGTCTGCACTCGGAATCGACTCGCGAATTGCCCAAAAAGCCCGGCTGTCCTTGACCGAATTCGACAAAAAGGCGTCTACCACATTACCTTTCTCGAACTGTTTTTCAAGAATAGATTCCAGCGGATTGCAACCGGGGTCTCGAGCATAACCCAATTCCACCAGGCACCACCACGGCGCCGATGAAACGTCGCCGGGCAACGTCACCGACTCAATCTGCTCGCCCACGCGCTCAATGCACTTAGCCTGCATCAGCTCAAAGCCGGTCAGTGCCGGACCGGCAGCAGTTTTCACAGAAGCCAACAATTCGCAGGCTTTATGAGGATCTTCCACGCCCACCAACGCCGTGCAGGTGGTCTGCGGAAGATTAAAGAGCTTGACGACGGCACGCGTGATAACGCCCAACGTTCCTTCGCTGGAAATAAAAAGCTGCTTCAGATCGTAGCCCGTGTTGTCTTTGCGGAGCCCTCGCATCATGTTGACGACACGACCGTCGGCAAGCACCACTTCCAGGCCAAGCACCAAATCGCGCGTGTTGCCGTAGCGAAGAACAGCCGTACCGCCCGCGTTCGTTGCAATGCAGCCGCCCAGACATGCTGTTCCTTCGGCCGCAAAGCTCAAAGGAAAGAGCCGACCGGCCTCTTGTGCCGCTTGTTGTGCTTTTTCAAGAACCACACCGGCCTGTACCGTCATGGTGTCGTTGACCGCATCAATCTCCTCAATTTTGTTCATGCGTGAAAGAGACAACAAAATCGCGTCGCCCTTTGGCGAAGGGGTTCCTCCTCCCACCAGACTCGTGTTGCCCGACTGAGGCACCACAGGCGTACCCGTGCGATTGGCCCAGGCAAGCACTTGGGCAACTTCTTCGGTATTGCCCGGGCGAACCACGGCGGGCGTCTTTCCGAAGAAGCGGTTGCTCCAGTCGACCAAATACCCGGCGGTGTCGGCATCTTCGGTGAGCACATTGTTTTCGCCCACAATGGCGCGCAGTTCGGCAAGCATGTCCATTTTTTCTCTGTCCCTTTTTGTGCGTTATTCGTTTTGCCTCTGATGGTCGCGGCGTAACCCCAAGCAACATCAAACGTAGCAGCCGGCTAGCAGTCCCAGAATGCGGTCGCAGCGATTCGTAGCCGATGACGTCGGGACATCTGCAGCCTGCGCTCCAGGGCGACGAGCTTTGCGAACTTGCGCCTTTTGCACGCGTACCGAACCGTCTTCGTCAATGATGAACTCCACGGCGGAACTTCCCGAAGTCAGCCCCAGAAAATCGCGGATGTTCTTCGGCACGGTCACTTGCCCCTTGATCGTTAAGCGCTGGCTCATTTTTTTCACTCCTGTTTAGCCGATTTGTCCCCATCGGACGGGTTCGGCAAGTCGGATTAAATCCACCCTGTTTTCACATACAAAAAAAGCCATCCAATCCATTTCGATCAGACGGCCGTTGTATCCGTTTGGTTGCCTAATCAAGGCCACATCCGCTGTCTCTGAGAGAAGCGTTTCCACCTTGCCCGGACGGAGCAGGTTGGCGCAGACTTTTGGTTTCTGCTTCGAAATGTACCGCTCATCTTACAGATCCGGACAACTCCGCACAATAAGGCATATTGCCTATGTCAACATGGTACTCAAAAGCACAACGTTATGACATTTGATGAACAGACAAAACGGGCGCCTTTTCGTTTGAAGGAAAAGACGCCCTGCCAGCTTTCGTCTTGTGCGCAATTACGCTTCAGGAACCAGCTTTTCAACGCCGCCCATGTAGGGACGCAAAGCTTCGGGCACCGTCACGGAACCGTCGGCATTCTGGTAGTTTTCAAGCACAGCCACAAGCGTACGGCCCACAGCAAGGCCCGAACCGTTGAGCGTATGGACAAAATGCGTACGACCGTCGGCGTCCTTGTAGCGAGCGCCCATGCGGCGAGCTTGGAAGGCTTCGCAGTTGGAGCAGGAACTGATTTCGCGATAAGTGTTCTGAGCGGGCAGCCACACTTCAAGGTCATAAGTCTTGGCCGAGCCAAAGCCCATGTCTCCGGTGCACAGCAACACTTTGCGATACGGCAGGCCAAGCTTCTTGAGGATGTTTTCGGCGCAAGCCGTAAGTTCTTCGAGGTGCTCGTAGCTGTCATCGTCGCGCACGATGCGAACCATTTCAACCTTATCGAACTGATGTTGACGAATCATGCCGCGAGTGTCACGTCCATAGGCACCTGCTTCCGAACGGAAGCAAGGCGTGTGAGCGGTGATCTTGATGGGCAGATCGCTTGCCTTGAGCATCTTGCCCGAGACGCAGTTGGTAAGCGTCACCTCAGCCGTCGGAATCAGGTAAAGGGTTTCACCCTTGCCTTCCTGACCGCCCTTCTTGGCTGCAAAGAGGTCCTCTTCGAACTTCGGCAGCTGGCCGGTGCCGCGAAGCGTTTCGGCCGTCACGATATAGGGCGTGTAGCACTCGGTGTAGCCGTGTTCGGTCGTGTGCATATCAAGCATGAACTGAGCAAGCGCACGATGCAACTTGGCGACTTGCCCCCTCATATAGCAAAAACGAGAGCCGGAAAGTTTGGCGGCCGTATCAAAGTCCAAGCCCAACGGAGCACCGACGTCAACATGATCCTTCACGGGGAAGTCAAACGTACGAGGCGTGCCCCAGCGGTACTGCTCAACGTTGTCGTGTTCATCGCGCCCCACAGGCACGGATTCGTGCGGCAAGTTGGGAATGCTCATCAGAAGTTCGTTCAAGCGTTCACGCACGCTGTCGAGCTGAGCAGACAAAGCGCTCAGCTTTTCAGGGATGGCTGCGGCTTCGGCCATAAACTGAGCGGCATCTTCGCCCTTGCTCTTTGCAATACCGATCTGCTTGGAGAGCTGGTTGCGCAACGCCTGCAGTTCTTCCGTCTTGGTCTGCACTTCCTTGCGCTCGTTTTCCAGCGCGTTGAATTCCTTTTCGGGGAAGTCGAAGGGACGCGTCTTCAAGCGGGCGATCACTTCGGGAAGCTGCTTGCGCAGCATATTGATATCGAGCATTTCTAACCTTCGATGATTTGATTTGTCGCACTGCAGTTCTGACAGCAACACTTACTGTTGCATTTGCAGGCCGATCTATAAGAGAATCCCATAGCAATCCAGACCCAAAGGGCCCGAATCACACACAAACGGAAATTTTAGCACCGTGCGGCTTATCGCTTCCGTGCCTTTCCCTGCTTGGCCGCCTGTTCGTTGAGTTCACGCAGACGCGCGAGCTTTTCGCCGATTTTAATTTCAAGACCGCGGTCGGTTGGCTCGTACCAACGCATACCTTCGAGCCCTTCGGGCAAATCCCCCTCCCCCGCGGCAAAGGCTCCCGCCTCATCGTGAGCGTAGCGGTAGCCGTCGCCGTAGCCGAGTTCATCCATGAGTTTGGTGGGAGCATTGCGAAGGTACATCGGCACAGGCCGCGTACCGTCTTCACGAATAAAAGCGCGCACCGAGTTAAACGCTTTGTAGACGGCATTGCTTTTGGCGGCGACAGCAAGATACACAACGGCCTGAGCGAGCGCCAGCTCGCCTTCCGGAGAGCCCAACCGCTCATATATGTCAGCTGCATCCAACGCCACCTGCATGGCTCGCGGATCGGCCAGCGAAATATCTTCCACCGCCATCCGAATCAGACGACGGGCGATGTAACGCGGGTCGCAGCCGCCGTCGAGCATGCGGCACATCCAGTAAAGCGCCGCATCAGGATCCGAACCTCGTACACTTTTGTGCAGTGCGCTGATCTGATCGTAGAAGTTCTCTCCTCCTTTATCGAAACGTCGCAGACTTGAAGGCAGCGCGCTTCGCAGGAAATCTCCATCAATCACAGTAAGCTTTCGGTCGCGTGCCATGCCGCAGGTCACTTCAAGAGCATTGAGACATCGGCGTGCGTCGCCGTCGGCCGTTCCGATCACAATCTTGCGTGCATCATCAGTGAGTTCCAATTCAGGAAACTCGCGCTCAAACGCTCGGTCGATGAGTTCCGAGACCTCTTCGGCAGACAGAGGTTCCAGGACGTACACCGCTGAGCGACTCAGCAATGCCGAATTGACCTCAAAAGAGGGATTTTCCGTTGTAGCACCGACGAAAATGAAAAGACCGGACTCAACATGCGGCAAAAACGCATCCTGCTGGCTTTTGTTGAAACGATGCACTTCATCGACAAAAACCAATGTCGGGATATGCCGTTGCGTCATCGTTACGCGCGCTTCTTCAACGGCTTCGCGGATTTCTTTGACGCCGCTGAGGACTGCCGAAATCGCAACAAAGGGAAGTCCGAATGCATCGGCCATGAGACGAGCAAGTGTCGTCTTTCCCACTCCGGGCGGCCCCCAGAGAATCATCGAATGCGGTCGGTGCGTTTCAAAAGCCACCCGCAAAGGCTGCCCCGGCCCCAGCAGCTTTTTCTGACCGATCACTTCGTCTATCGTCTTCGGGCGCATGCGTTCGGCCAGCGGCGCGAGCTTATTGAGCAAAAGCGCCGCTCTTGACGCTGCCTCGCTGGCGACCGACGACCGAATCGGCTGTTCGGGCTCAAGCCCTTCAAATAAGTCCTGAGACATCGTTTTGTCCTTGTCTGCCGAACATCGCCTCAGTGCGTATCCTGCAGCACATCAGCACCCGAGGGAATCTTGAAGTCGAATGCGCCGGCCTCAATCTTGCCATTGGTTTTCACATCTCGGAACGTAAGCGTCACTGTCTGACCGAAATGGTCAAACAGACGCATGCTCGCCATCACGCCCTTGGCATCAAAGCCGATTTCAAAGCGACGATACGTGAGGTCCTCCACGAGCGGCTCGGCCGCCACCCAATCCATACCGCCGTCGCTTTTCATATCTCTCAAGCGAAAACTTTTCTCAATGTCACCTTTGCCAAACAAAATGGCCGCCGGCGTGGCACTCATCGCTTCGGTGAGTTTTCTCACCGTCACTTGGTTAAGATCAGGATCCCACACATAAACGGTTTTGGCATCTGAAACGATCGTTTGCGGATAAGGAGCCTTCGTTTCCCAGACGAACTTGCCGGGACGTTCAAAAACAAACGTCCCTGCGCTGTCACTTCCGGCCGATTCCCCCTTCTTGTCGGTCACCTTTTGAACAAACTCACCCTGCGCCGTTGTCGTCTTATCAACAAAGGCCAACAACGCCTCCCTGCCGGAAGCAGCCCAAACTGATGCACTCGAACATGCGGCAATAATGAAGATCAGCGCATTTACCATTCGTCGAGTCATTACAGAGCCTCCGTATTGTCCTTGACGAGCACTTCTCGCTTGCCCGCAGGATTGGGCTTACTGACGATACCGGCCGCCTCCATGCTTTCAAGCAGATTGGCCGCACGGTTGTAACCGATATTGAAGCGGCGCTGCACGAAGCTTGTGGCCGCACGCTTGTGTTGAATCACCATCTGCACGGCTTCGTCATAAAGCGGGTCGTTTTCGCCACTGCGCCGAGCTCCGGGACCACCGCTTTCACCCGCGGCGGAACCCGTTTCCGGCTCGGTAACCGCGTCAACGTATTCGGGCGCACCCTGCGCTTTGAGTTCTTCCACCACGCGCAGCACTTCACTTTCGGCCACCATACAGCCCTGAACGCGCTGCACCCCCTGCCCCGGACGCTTAAAGAGCATGTCGCCCTTGCCGAGAAGGTCCTGCGCTCCGGTGTCGTCAAGCACCACCTGACTGTCAAAGCGACTTGCCACCTGGAAGCAGACGCGCGCCACGATATTGGCTTTGATAAGCGGCGTCACGATATCCACACTCGGGCGCTGCGTGGCAAGCACCAGGTGAATGCCGGCAGCACGCGCCTTCTGAGCCAGACGCATGATCTGAGTTTCAACTTGCTTGCGGTTGATGAGAATCAAATCGGCAAGCTCGTCAATGAAGCAGACGATGTAAGCAAAAGGCTTGAGTGGAGTATGCGGTTCGGGCGCCTCGGGCGAAACATCGAACGGATCCATTATCGGATTACCGGCAGCAATGGCTGCGCTGACCTTGTCGTTGAAGCTATCGAAACTTCTCACACCCAGTTTGCTCATCAGGTTGTAGCGGCGATCCATTTCGTTGACTAGCCAATTGAGCGCATTGGAGGCCTTGTTCATATCCGTCACCACCGGGCAGAGCAGATGCGGAATATCCTGATAAAGCGAAAATTCAACGGTCTTGGGATCAATCAGCACCAAGCGCAGACGATCCGGCGAGCTCTTGTAGAGTAGCGACAGAATCATCGTATTGATGCAAACCGACTTGCCCGAGCCGGTGGTACCGCCCACCAGCAAATGCGGCATCTTGGCCAAGTCGACCACCACGGGCTTGCCCGCAATATCCTTGCCCAGAGCAAGCGACAGCGCCGATTTGCTTTCGGTAAAGTCAGGGCTACCGATGATTTCCTTGAGATAGACCGCCAAGCGTTGTTTGCTGCCGTTTGGAATTTCCAGGCCCATGTAGGGCTTACCGGGAATCACGGGCACCACGCGCACCGAGTCCACTGATAGCGAACGTGTGAGATCTCGGCGAATGTCATCAACGCGGCTGCCCTTGACGCCGGGCGCGAGTTCAAGCCAATACTGCGTGATGACAGGACCGGCCTGCGCTCCCACGACGGTTGCGTCAATGCGATATGTCTTGAGTTTGGTTTCGATGAGGCGGCTGATCTTTTCTACCGTCTCTTCGCTGATACCGCGTTGATCAGAAGGCGGATCGATCAGGATCTCCAGATCAGGCCCCTTGACGCCTTCAGACGAAGTCGCGGCGGCAGCCTTGACACGCTTGCTTCGTGTTGTAGCCGCAGAGGGACGCTTGACAACATCCTTTACTTCGGCAGGAGCAGAAAGATCAGCCTCGACTTTTTCTTCCGTCGTTTCTTCGGTAGCTTCGTCTTGTTCAGAGACAGTCTGCGGCTTTTCTTTGCGGCGCGGCGTGGTGATGAATTTCACGATCGTTTCGAAAATCAGACCGAGTTTTTCGGCCAGATCAAACCAAGAAAAGCCAAAAACAAATGACAGACCGACGGCCGTTAGCAGCATAAAGAGGAAGGTCGAGCCCCAGATTCCAAAAAATGGCGTCACTTGGCTCGCCACAAATTGACCGTAAAGACCGCCCGCCCCCAACGGCAACGTCACACCCGCGTACCCGAACTGCAGCGTCTCCAATCCGACAGAGGCGCTCATAAGAATGACAAAACCGACGCTTGCGGACCAAGGACGAAGGCTGTACTGCACAGTATTGGCGCGAGCCCACAACGCCCGCACCATCTGCACACCGGAAAAAGCGAGCACCGCCACAACCCACCAGGCCGATCGACCAACCAACCAGTAGGAAAAATCCGCCGCCCAGGCCCCAACGATGCCGCACAGGTTGGCGGCCTTTTGAGTGCCGGTTACGGAAAACCCGGGATCAGCCGGCGAGTACGTTGCAAGCGAAAGCCCGAACAAGACGGCCAAAGCAATGCACACGACCCAACCACCGGCAATCATGAGGTAGCCGGCCGCTCCGGAAAAGCGAGCAAACGCCTCGGCACGAGCGACCCTGGCCTGCTCCCGAGCTGCTTTCTGATCGGCACGTTGCTGTGCCTCTTTGTTTTCTCGCCATTCGCTGGCGATAGCGGGTTTCTTGGTTTTACGCATAGCCGATGAATTATAAGGATTTCCGCGCTTTTCTCGCCGTTTTGGACTTGTTCTCACAGCAAGATTTTGCGGAGTTTTCAACAGCTTGAAAGGTCGCGTACATTTGGCAAAACAAAATCGGCTTACTCACAAATACCTGAGTGCACTTGTCGAATATACTGCCCTCATCTTCAGTTTTTCCAAGGAACGTACCGCTATGCAGACCATGCCCAACATCACGATGGTAACCGACGCCAACTTCGACTCGGTTGTCGCTGAAAGTCAAAAGCCTGTGCTTCTTGCCATCGGCGCACAGTGGTGTCCCGACTGCCGCCGTCTCCAGCCTCTGTTCATGCAATTTGCCAAGGATTACAGCGACAAGTTGGTGTTTGCCAGCTGCGACTTTGACAACAACCCCGGCATTAAGGAGAAGTTCGACGTGCGTCATATTCCGGTGTTTGTCGTCCTGAAAGACGGCCAACCGGTCGACACGCTCATTGAGCCCAAGAGCATTGCTCCGTTCAAGGAATTTGTTGAAAAAGCAGTTGCCTAACGTTGAGAAATGGTGCTTTGAACCTCCGTTCGAGGTGCCTTAGGCTCTTGCTTTCAATGTCCGCCTCGGGCATAATGCTTCCTTCGCAGGCGTATGCTTGCGGTTGAAAAATTTGATCAGTGGGGGTGTAGCTCAGCTGGGAGAGCGCTGCGTTCGCAATGCAGAGGTCAGGGGTTCGATCCCCCTCATCTCCACCAAAAAACAATCCGCCGATGCTCATATGCATCCGCGGATTTTTTATTTCCCCCTGTTTTACAAGGCATTCCGTCCATTTCCCTTTCCGCCCGTCTCCGTTCGCTTCCGCAAGCATCCGCGTTTTTATGGTATAAGTTTTGGTATAAGGAAATAAAACGTGGATCGAACTCATCGAACTGGAGCAAATCATGCCAAGAGCCGCACGCCTTCTCACTGCCAAGGAAGTCAAAGCCATCAGCAAACCAGGTTTAACCGCTGTTGGCGGCGTCACTGGGCTGTACTTGTACATTGACCCCAAGTCCAAGGGGCGATCGTATGTTCTGCGCTATACAAATGCGAGCGGCAAGCGCTGTCATATTAGTGTAGGACCAGCATCAACCATCACTCTGAAAGATGCCAGAAATTCCGCCGATGAGATGCGCAGACGTCTTCTGCAAGGAGTTGATCCCATTGAGGATCGTCGGAATCGTGCTATAGAAGCAGAACGGGCCCAACAAGTCGAAGCTGCCGCACAGGAAGAAGAGCAACGAACCGTCGCCTACTGTTCTGAACTCTTTATCAGTGAGCGTGCTCAGTCCGGATTTTGGAACAACAATCAGCGTGGCGAGTCGGTCGCAAGGGCCTACTTTAAAAATCACATCAACCCTGTCATTGGTCACATCCCCATTTCCAAGCTAACAGCAAAAGACGTGTACCAAATGCTGCTTCCCATCTGGCAGTCCACGACCGACACGGGCAAGAATTGCCGTAGCAGCATCTTTCAGCTCTATCGCTGGGCCCTGGCACGAGGCTGGTGCAGTGGCGATAACCCGGCTGACTCAAAAGGCGTGCTAGCTGTATACCTCGAACCGTTGAAGACCGCTCGCAAAAAGCCTCAAAACTACGCGGCCGCGGACGTCAAAGAGATTCCATTGCTCATAAAAGCCTTGCTGAGCAAGAAAACATCTAGCTATTTGCTCACAGCCTTTAGCATCGTCACGGTTTTACGCGCAAAAATGGCAAGACTTGCCAGATGGTCAGATGTTGACTTGGAAAAGCAAATCCTTCGCGTACCGGAAGCCAACTTCAAGACCAAAGGTCGAAGCGATCACATTGTCTATTTGTCCTCGGCAGCAATAAAAATTCTGAATCTATTACCCAAGTACTCTGACTCCGGGTACATATTCCCATCACCTCGAACCATGCTGGCACTATCGGACAACGCCATGCGTGCAGTTCTTCAGCAACTACATGAAGAAAAGTTGGCGCGAGATGGCATTGGCTGGATTGATCCGGTTTTAAGCCAAAAAACCGGGACCCCTTGCATGATCACACAGCACGCCACAGCGAGAGCCAGCTTTAAAACCTGGGCAAGCACTGGTGAAAACCGTAAGAAATTTGACTCAGATGCCGTTGAGCTCTGCATGGCTCATCATCTTAAAGATGATTACAACGGCGCATACAATAGAGCCACATTGGAAGCCGAACGTCGAGAAGTAATGGAAGCTTGGGGACTGTACTGTCTATCACAAACAACGATATAGAGTGACAATTTGCTGAGATTCACGAAAAAACCAGACAAACCCAGTAAACCCACACTCTTGATTACATTGCCATGTCCCAAGAAATACAACTAGATCAGGACCAGAAGCTACTCTGCACAGAAAACTCCGACGGTACCCTCGATCAGGGCCGCAAAATTACACTCGCTGAATTTATCACTGCGGCTTACGGCCTCGACCCTTGCAAACTTTATTACAACCGTTTTGGAAGACTTTCGCCGCTCCCGCCTCAAGTTCAGGAAGTCTATATGCGACTCGCGAAACGCATGCAAATCACTTCGAAAGATACCTTTGGATGTACTGTTTTATTCGGAGATGAAGAATGCAGCAACATTCGCGAGGAAAACATTGCAAAAGAATGCAAATTTCATGTTCGCGCCTATCTAAAAGAGTGCGAAAATTTATCAATTAATCCATCACAAGGATACATAACAAGACGCCTTTCAAGATTAAACATTTATAGCTCAAAAGAGCATCTATATATATTGATATGGATGACCATTATTCCTGCTTTCGTTATTATTCTTTTAAATTCTTGCGTTTACATATTTGATAATTCTCAACCAAACCCACTAGATTCAGCAGTACCATACATCTTAGCCTGTTTTGCACTTGCATTAATTTTATATCTGCCACTTTGGGAATTTGCAGCAGACATTTTAGAAAATCCATTAAAGAAACATAAATTTAGATACACAGCAGATATAAACGAGGTACGGTTAAAAATTACAAAATTATTAAGCGCGCACAGTTTTTGCAATAAACTATGTGAAACAATCCTTACGCTAGCAAATGACAAATTGAAAATTGAGGATTGTAGAGAATATTTGATAGCTGAATTAGAAAAAGCAACTTGCGATCTTGATAAACTACAATCCAACTATGACAAATTATCCATCGAAAATAAATCTCTTTTATCAGAAATTAAATCCACGAAAGAAGAAAATACTAAACTAACTAATTCCAATCAGGAAGTCGTAACCACAAACTCAACCCTATCTAACGCCCTGACAAAACTACAATCAGAACACAACGCTTTGCTCGAACAAAAGAGACTTTTGTCCGAAAAGAGCAAATCTATCGAAAAGGAAAATAAGAAATTAACCTCCACTATTCAAACCATTACCGACGAAAACCACAAACTAACCGAGTCTAATCGTGAGCTCACATCAAAAAACTTAACCCTATCTAACGTTCTGGAAAAACTGCAAACAGATCACAACGACTTGCTCGTACAAAACAAACTTCTAGTCGAAAATAGTGAATCTATCGAAGAAGAAAACAATAATCTAAAAAACTCAATTAAAACTTTGATCAATAAAGAATTAGAACTCGCAAATCAAAAAGAAGAACTAGAAAGCAAAGTTTCTCAGCTAGAAAAAGAAAAACCGGATATTCCTTCTCTTGAAAAAAGCAAAAAACTAAATCTCTATCTCATAATGTTGACATGCGAATTACTTGTCGGCAATCATATACCTGCAGAGCTACAAGGGATAAAAGGAACAAAGAACGCTCTTACTAGAATTGGAAATTTTTTTGATTCACTTAAAAAAGAATACCCAGAGCACTTTGAAAGTTTTTCCAGAACTAGTTGGTTATATAGATATCAGAACCTCATTAACTTTTGCTTTGAAAAGTCTAAATTTGATCCAAGAATAATTCATAGATCCTACGATGGCTCATACGAGCCCATAGAAAAAGTTATAGATCAACTTTAAATCTAATAAAAAAACTCACTCTTCTATAATTTATTAAACTCAAGAAAACAGTTGGTGTCTTATGAATGTTTTCCAATTTCGAGACAGACTAATTGATAGTTACAAGGCTTTTAGCCGCAGTTTCACCAAAATCGAATCCGAAGATATCCGCTCAAAAGTAGAAGAAGAGTGCAACGACCTTAAGCGCTACTGGCCCGAACCGCTGCTTCAGATCAATCCCAGCTACAGACAAACCAAGACAGTATCCGAGTACTGTCAGATCGGAAAGCTGCATCCGCAATGCGACGCGATCTTCAGAGACAAAAAGGGGCAATCCATCCGACTGTTTTCCCACCAAGACCAAGCGATTGATTTTGCTGCCGCCCACAAGTCCTATGTCGTCACCACCGGCACCGGTTCAGGCAAGTCCCTCTCCTTCTTCATCCCGATCATTGACCGCATTCTGAGAGACAAAGCGGCAGAAGCTAACTCCAAGCCGCGCACCCGAGCCATCATCCTCTACCCGATGAATGCTCTGGCCAACTCTCAGCTTGAAGAAATTGCCAAATTTTTAAACAATTCCAATCACACCACAGAACTTTCCGTAGCACGTTACACAGGGCAAGAATCTGCACAGGAGCGTACAGAGCTTTACTTCAATCCGCCTGACATTCTGCTGACCAACTACATGATGCTTGAGCTGGTGCTCATGCGTCACAACGACCGCACTCTGGTTGAAAACTGCAAAAACTTGGAATTCCTCGTTCTCGACGAACTTCATACGTACCGCGGTCGGCAAGGCTCCGACGTTGCCATGCTCGTGCGTCGCTTGCGCTCTCAATTAGAAGCCCGCGACCTGATATGTATCGGCACTTCCGCAACAATGTCTTCCGTCGGTTCACGAGAAGCTCAAAACGCAGTGGTTGCCAAATTTGCCACCAAGATTTTCGGCACCCCGATTACTCCCAATCAAGTCATTGCCGAAACTCTGGTTCGCGTCACCAATCCGCAGATCGATCTGTCGACGCAAACGGGAGCACTTCACGACGCAGTTGTGACTGCAGGAACCGGCTTTACACCTTTTGCCGACTATGAACAGTTCCGCAACAATGCTCTGTCCGTTTGGCTGGAACTTAACCTGAGCATCACGCCGGAGAGAACTCGCGCCGTTCCGCTCTCAGTAAAAAGTGTCGTCAACAAACTCTCGGCCGACGCCAACGTCTCAGCACAAGAAGCCGAAACAGCACTCAAAAACTTCCTCTCGCAATTTGGCACGAGCGACTCTGTCAAAATGCCCAACGGAAGGAGTCCTTTTGCCTTCAAGCTTCATCAATTCATCAGCGGCCCGGGCAAGGTCTACCTCACACTGGATGCTCCCGGAAAACGCCTTATTACATTGGACGGTCAAACATACGTCACAGACACGACACACAACGGAGAAAAACTGCCGCTCTTTGAAGCCTACTTCTGCCGAGAATGCGGCCAAGAATACATTCCTGTCTGGTTTGTTAAAAATGACCAAGGCATCGCTCAAGTCGTTCCGAGGAATATCGACGAAGTTGGCGTCGGTGAAAACGAGAGCTACGGCTACGTCTGTCCCGTTACCACCTCTCAATCCTTCCGGGGCAATGACGAGGAACTGCCCGATGATTGGCTGGATCCCAAAAATCCATCCAAGGTGCGCTCCTCACGGAAAAAAGATGTACCGCAACGGCTTCGCTTTTCTATTCAGGGCTACAGCACTCCCGAAGGGGAAGAATTTTGGGTATTGCCCGGCAAGTTCAAGATCTGCGTCAATTGTCTGCACACCTACACTGCGCGAGGACGAGACAAGCACCGACTCATTGGTTTGTCCGGCGAAGGAAGAAGCTCTGCAACGTCCGTCTTGACGCTTCAGATCTTGCAGCAGCTCTACGAGATGCCCCGAAATACTGATGAGCCTTACGACTTCCGCAAACTCCTGGGCTTTTCGGACAATCGTCAGGACACAGCACTGCAAGCCGGTCATTTCAACGACTTCATGAACCAGATTGTGCTGCGAGGCGGTGTCGTCTGTGCTCTGCAATCGAGCGACACTCCGCTCAAACTCAACGATCTCGTCAATCACATCTGCCACATTTTCCACTTTGACGATCCTCATGATCCGCAGGCCATGAGAGAGCTGCTGAAGTCACCCGCCACAACGACCGGGCAACTGCTTCAGAATGCCTTTACCGCACTGCATTTTTCGTTGAGCTATCAACTTCTCAAAGACTTGCAGGATCGTAATTTGTATACCTGCCCAAGCCTTGAGAAACTGGGGTTGATGCAGATTTCCTACGGTGGCCTGCAAGAACTTTGCAGCGACGACGAAGCCTTCAATGAAAGTCCCGTGTTGAAAACTCTTGCCCCTGAAAAACGACAAGCACTCTTATCGGCATTTTTGGACGAAGTTCGTCGCCGGCAATGTCTTTCAAGCCGCTACTTTATCGCCACGGAACAAAACGCCATTCGCGACCTTGGGCATGGTTTGCTCAATCAACGCTGGAGTTTTTCTTCAGTCTGCTCTTCGGATCGGACCAAAGGCGACGGCTCGGCTTTCGTTTTGGATAACGACAACGTTAAAGCTTGGACACTTGGCATCCCAGTGCGTTTCACCGAGCGCTCCAACCTTATTACCATATTGAGTAAGCTGTCTCTGTGGCAAGACATCAAAGTCGCCTTGCCTTCGTCCGTCACAACAGATCGCAAAGCCATGCAGAAGCTGGTCTGCGACATGACTCGCTGCCTTTGCCTGAAAGGCATTTTGCGAGAAAGCAAAACCAAATTCGGCACCTACTATCAGCTCGATCAAGACGCTATTTTGTGGAGCTTCCCGCAAAGCGCCCCTGCGTCCGGCGTCAACTCGTTTTTCAGAGATCTTTATCTTGACGTTGCAGACACCATCTCACACGGCGGCAAGACTCTCTTTGAATTTGAAGCTCAGGAACACACGGCTCAAGTCAGCAGTCAGGAACGCGAAGAGCTGGAAATGCGTTTTCGCGCCGGCAAAGACGACATTAATAAATGGCACGGAGTGTGCCCGAACAAACCGTTTAAACGCTTGCCGGTTCTGTACTGTTCGCCCACCATGGAACTTGGCATCGACATCTCGGCCCTGAACTACGTCTACATGCGCAACATTCCGCCGACCGCAGCCAACTACGTGCAGCGCGCCGGTCGTGCCGGACGATCCGGACAACAGGCGCTGAGTTTAAGTTACTGTACGGCCATGAGTCCTCACGATCAGTGGTTCTTCCGGCACCCGGAAGAAATGGTGCAAGGCGTCGTAAAAGAACCGACACTTGATCTGAGCAATGAGTCGCTCATTAAGAGTCACCTTCATTCGGTTTGGATGACGGCAGCCTGCGTTGAGCTTCCGTCCACCGTTTGCCTGATTCTTGATCTGACAAAACCTGATTTGCCGGTGCAAGCCGAACTCATGCAGGAACTCTCCTCGGGTTCCGTCACGCAAGCAGCGCTTAAGCTTGGCAAAGAGATGCTCTCGCAGGTTCAAGAAGACCTCAAAGACCAGCCGTGGTTTTCGGCCACCTACATCGAGCGCGTCATGCAGCAAGCCGCCGCAGACTTCTCAAAGAGTTTCGACAATTGGCGCAGCCTCTACAAAGCCACGCTCAAACAAATTCAGTTGGCCTACGAAACGAACGTCCGTCCGGGAGCGTCTTCCGATGAAAAGTCCATTGCCAACAGACGGTATATGGACGCAAGTCGACAAAAGGCGCTTCTTGAAAAACAAAACGTTTCATCAACAAATAACGACTTCTACTCCTATCGTTATTTGGCGAGTCAAGGGTTTCTTCCTGGCTACAACTTCCCGACCATGCCTCTGCTGGCTTGGGTTCCTGACGTTTCCAACGGAGAAGACAAATCCACCATGCTCTCCCGGGCGCGTTTCCTGGGGCTTGCCGAGTTTGGTCCACGAAACGTGATATACCACCGCGGCCACATTTACCGCATTGATCGTCTCAAGATTAATGTTCAAGACGGGACGGCGACGGCTTCAAATAATCTTCCGACCATTTCCGTTGCCGCCTGCCCGCACTGCGGCTATGCGCATATTCTTAATTCAGACACCATTTTCAACGAATGTGAAAATTGCGGTGCAGCGCTCTCTCCTGACAACGTCATTGCCGGGCTCTATAAGGTCTCCATGGTCGAAACATCCGAAATCGAACGGATTTCGATCGAAGATGAAAATCGCCGTAGCCAAGGTTTTGAGATGCAGACCTTATATCGATTTTCAAAGGCACCCAATGGGACAGTTTTGAAAGAAACCTCTGACGTGCTTGACGGCAACAAGCCCATTGCAACTCTAACCTACGCTCCTGCCGCTTCTGTTTGGCGCGTCAATCTCGGTTGGAAACATCGCGTCAATCAAAAAACCAAAGGTTTTGTCATTAACCCCTTGTCAGGGTATTGGCACAACGAAGGACCGGATGCTGATGAAAAGCCGGAAGCCGAGGACAAACTGCAGCTTCAAACTGCCGCTCAAACCATCGTGCCTTTTGTCACCGACACCCGAAACATCCTTCTTTTCGAACCGAAGATCGAAGGTGTGGCTCTTGAAGAACTCGAAACCACGATGGCAACCCTTCAGGCGGCACTCAAGCGTTCAATCGAACAAACCTATCAGATTGAATCCTCTGAAATCTTCGTGGAGCCCGTTCCCGGCACCCACGAGAGGCGCATGCTTCTTATCTATGAGGCAGGAGAAGGTGGCTCTGGCGTTCTTCGCGACATCATCAAGAACACCGATGCAATCGGCAGAATTGCCCGACAGGCACTTGAACTAATGCACTATGACATCGGCAATGTCCAGAACTTGGACGCTGATGAACTGGAGCAATACGACACCAAAGCCGATTGCATCAACGGCTGCTACGGATGCTTGCTTACCTACTACAACCAACCGGAGCACCTTTTGATCAATCGCCGTGATCCGTACGCGCTCAAGTATCTCGTTGCTCTTACCCACGCTCATGCGCCGACGCCTGTTGCCAAACCGCCTGAAAGCAACAACAGCAACGACACGCTCAGCCCTATTGCTCGTTTTTGCGAATGGACGGCAAGCAATGGCTACCTTAGCCCGGATCAAATGCCAAAAGTTTTCAAACGTCTGAATTTGACGTTTGACGGTGCATACTCAACACTGCGGTACTGCATTTCTTTCTCACCCGTCGATCAGGAAGATATTGAGGCCCTGGAAGATTTCGGCTGGCAAATTCTTGATTTAAGCGACGAAAAGAGATGGTTTGAGACAATGCTTCGCCACCCGGAACTTTCGAGTGCAAACTAACGCACGCAACAATTGACAGAACACGATGGAACAAGAATTTCTCCCCGGCAATTTGGTAAGAGCACGCTCGCGCACCTGGGTTGTGCAAAACGGTTCGACCAACGACTGGTTAAAGTTGCGTCCTATCGGCGGCGCTGATGATGAAATCACCGAATTGCTTCCGGCATTGGAAAAAGAACCGGTCACGTTGGCGCAGTTTGATTACCCCGATCCGACGAAAGTGGGCCCCTTTTGTTCGGCAGAACTTCTCTACGACGCACTGCGTTTTCAGCTCAGAAGCGGAGCTGGGCCGTTTCGTTCTTTTGCCAGCATTGCCGTAGAACCGAGAACATATCAGCTTGTTCCTCTTTTGATGGCCCTGAGGCTTAGAGTCGTCCGTTTGCTGATTGCCGATGACGTCGGTGTCGGCAAAACTATCGAAGCCGGTCTCATTGCTCGCGAAATGCTCGATCGCGGAGAAATCGAGCGCATCGCCGTGCTCTGTCCGCCGCATCTTGTCGATCAGTGGGTAAGTGAACTTGACGAGCATTTCAACATTGACGCCACGGCTCTGACCGCCTCTTCGGCTTCTCGGCTTGAAAAGCAAATTCCGCACGGACACACACTTGCCGATGTCTATCCGGTACTCGTTGTCAGCCTCGACTACATCAAAAGCGACAAACATCGAGATTACTTCCTCACGATGAAGCCTGACCTCGTCATTGTCGATGAGGCTCACACTTGCGTCAAAGGCTCCACCCGAAGCAAACAACTGCGGTTTGAATTGCTACAGCGCTTAGCTGCCGACGCTGATCGCCACATACTGCTTTTGACTGCCACGCCGCACTCAGGCAACGAAGAGGGTTTTTATAACCTGCTTTCCCTGCTTGATCCGGAGTTTCTGGAGCTGCGCGGGCGCACGGTTCTTGCCAGAGATCCGCTGCGACAGAAACTCGCGCAACATTTTGTACAGCGACGCCGCAAAGACATTGCTGAGTGGAAAGTCTCCAGCAACGACCGCCTGACCGGGTTTCCGATTCGAAAGACCACCGAGCTCACCTATCGACTAACCTCCGAGTGGGATCAGTTCTTTTCCGACGTGCAGGACTACTGCCGGGAGATGGTCGAAAAGAACAAGGAAAACCGCTTGATTTGGTTTGCCGTTCTCTCGCTTTTCCGCTGCATCTCCTCGTCTCCCGCAGCTGCCGTACAGGCTTTGACAAACCACCATCATTTGTCCGATGTACCGGAGGAGACGGAGCTTGCTTCCGAATTTGACGACATTAATGAAAGCACGGAAACAGACGTGGAGCCGGCGGTTTATCTGGAAGAAACCGATCAGCTGACCTCTCTTATTGATCGAGCTCGTGCACTTGCTGGAAGTCAAAGCGATCCCAAGATCAAGCTACTTATCGGGCACGTGCGTGAGCTTCTCAAAGACGACTTCTACCCGGTTGTCTTTTGCCGCTTCGTTGCAACCGCTCATTATGTCTACGATGCACTCAAGAGCGAATTTGCAAAAGAAGATGTCACGCTTGAGTGCATCACCGGTGAGCTTGTACCGGGAGAACGCAAGGAGCGAGTCGAAGCATTATCGACCACAAGAAAGCGCGTTCTGGTTGCCACCGACTGTCTTTCTGAGGGCATCAATCTGCAGCAACACTTCACCGCGGTTGTGCACTACGACCTTGCCTGGAATCCCACCCGACACGAGCAGCGAGAAGGCCGCGTCGATCGTTTCGGGCAAAAGGCTCCCGAAATTCGCTGTACGATGCTCTACGGCTCAAACAATCCGGTTGACGGCTTCATTTTGCAAGTCATCCTTCGCAAGAGCGTTGCCATCCGAAAAGAGCTCGGCGTCACGGTGCCCATGCCTGAACAGCAAAAGGCAATCAACCAAGCCATTATTCGCGCCGCCCTCTTTAAGGAACGCAACAAGACCAACAACGAGCAGACGCAGCTTGATTTGTTTGAGCCTGAAGAACTGCAGCAGCTCAACACCATCTGGGTGAATGCTCTTGACAAAGAGTCAAAACAGCGCACCATCTTTGCCCAGCAAACGATCCATCCGGAAGTGATTTACCCCCTGTGGGAAGCCCAGCAGGAAGCTTTGGGGGCTCACACCGATGTTGAACGCTTCAGCCGAAATGCTTGTGCCTCTTTAGGTTGTCAACTTGAGCCCGTAGGAGGAAAAGGCAGCACGATTTTCCGTTTTCCTCTGGCCACCATCCAAAACGCCAATCTCAAAACGCGTTTTGAAGACGAAGGCTTGCAAAACAACGACACACTCGATTTTTCTGAGATGCACCGCTCGTCAATCTTTATCAATGTGCTCTCCGAAGGAATTGTTCAGGAAGCACTTCAAGGAGACGACGACTCCTTGGTGTCGCGCTGTGCCGTTGCCGAAACGGATGCTGTTCAGAGCGTCACACGCATTTATCTCTTGCGGGTGCGCTACCAGATTCGACTGACATATCGCAATCAAACAAAGCGTCTATTGTTGGCCGAGGAAATCCTGCCTCTTGCCGTTTACGGCACACGTGATCCGCAGTGGGACACAACTCAAAAGGTTCGTGATCTTTTCTCCGTTACCGCCTCTGGCAACTTCCCGGCTGTTGTCGCTCAAAAGCAAATCCGAGAAGCTATCGACTACATCCGCAACAAAACGGCCAATCTAAAAGCCATTGCCGATGAACGCGCAAAAGAACTTCTTGCAGAACACAATCGTGTCAAGGAGTACACCTCTGAAGGTGCGGCCTCTGAGGTAACTGCCTGTCTGCCCATCGATGTCATGGGTGTTTTCGTGCTTTTGCCAGCTGAAGAATAAGAAAGAGCTCCATCATGAAGAAAAACGCATTGTCATCTACGTGCTACAAGATCGAAGGCAATCTCTTTCTGAGCAATCAGCTCGACAAGGCCTTTGCCGGGCAAAACCAACGCCAGAGGCCGGCGGACTATCAACTGCCTCCCGGCATCACGCTCAAAGAGGAATGTTCCCGCGCCTTTCGTATTGGAAAAGCCTCTTGGGATATTTTCTCGCAGGCTTTTGATCGAACCGATCTGTCGGACCAAGATCAACTCAAGCGCACGAAGGAGTTTGCCAAAAACTTTATCGGTGCATTGGGCTTCACAATGCTCGCTCTGGACTCCATTGACTGTCAGGAGCGTCAATATCCGATTGCTTTTGAAGCACGCGGTTTAACAGACGCACAAAAGGCCACCAACTTACCCGTGGCGCTAACTTCTTATGTCAACACACTTGACACTGCCGTCTCGAATTTAGCGGTGACCGGCAGCGGCTACTCCAAGAAGTCAGCCTTCACTTTGATTCAAGAGCTCCTTAATGCATCCGAAGAATACCGCTGGGGCTTTGCGTTTAACGGTACCTCAATTCGTTTGGTGCGCGACAGCATGTCGCTTACGCGTCCAAGCTTTCTGGAATTCAATCTTCAAGAAATCTTCGCTAACGACGACTATGCCGAATTCACGCACCTGTGGTTGGTTTTGCATGCCTCTCGCGCAACGCTTACCGAAAATAGAACCGCTTGGGATATTTGGATTCTGGAGGGCGAAGAAGCCGGGCAACCGGCACGCGATGCACTAAGCGCATCCATCACTGTTGCTTTGCAAGAATTAGGCAACGGTTTTCTTCAGGAACCATCTAATGCAAAGCTGCGTGAGCTTCTAGCCAATGGCACGCTGTCAGCCAAAGAGTACACACACGAATTGCTCCGCGTGATGTACCGATTGCTCTTTGTGTTCTGTCTCGAAGAACGCGATCTGCTCCACGTACAGGAAGACACCGACGCCAACCGTCTGGCTCGAGAGCGCTACAAGAACGGTTATTGCTTGCATCGCTTCCGTGAAATGTCACGCAAAAAGCGTTTCCGTACTGCTTTTACGGATGCGTGGGAATCGGTCTGCATTGTTTTTGAGGGATTGGAAAAAGGACTTCCAGCGTTAGCGCTGCCGGCACTCGGCGGCCTTTTCAAGCACTCTCAATGTCCGCATCTTTCCGAAGCCAAGCTCTCCAACGCTTCCTTTTTACGCGCCATGTATTCAATGCGGTGGGCCACCATTAACGACGTCTTTGCCGCCATTGACTACCGCAACATGGGCACCGAAGAGCTCGGCAGCATCTATGAAAGTCTCTTGGAGCTCGTCCCCGTTGTGGACACTACGCGCCGCGTTTTTGGCTTCATGAACAATGTCGGCACTTCAAGTGAACGCAAGCAAACGGGAAGCTACTACACGCCTGACGCCTTTGTTCAGCTGCTGATCAAGTCCGCTTTGGATCCTGTCATTGAAAAGCGTCTGCAGGAAGCCACCGGTACCCCGGAAGAAGCACTGCTTGCATTACGCGTAATTGACCCTGCCTGCGGCAGCGGCCACTTTCTTCTGGCAGCGGCTCGCCGCATTGCAGAGCGCCTTGCTTTGATCCGTTCTTCTGACGGCTCTGTTACGCCATCCAACTACCGCATCGCTTTGCGCGATGTTATTCAGCATTGCATTTACGGCGTAGACCTCAATCCGCTGGCCGTTGAACTCGCGCGCATGGCACTTTGGCTGGAAGGCTACGCCGAAGGGATGCCGTTGTCCTTCCTGGATCACCACCTCAAAGTCGGCAACTCTCTCATTGGGGTTTTTGACCTAAACGATCTCAAAAAAGGCATCTCCAAAGAAGCGTATAAACCTTGCGGACTCGACGACAAGAACGTTTGCACAGAACTTGCCGCCGACAACAAAAAGTGGTTAAAGGCTCTTTTGAAGCAACAAGCTTATTCTCCGATCGTTGATCCTTTTGAACCTGATGAAAGCGATTCTTTGCTCTCTCAGCTTGAATCCATGCGCTCAAAAGATCTGGCAGGAGAAGCTTCCAAAGAAGTGCTCTACGAAGAGTATCGGAAGGCCTTTGCCAACAACCACACCAAGCGTACCTGTGACTTGCAGATCGGTGCCTATCTTTGCGACAAGACGGTTGACACAATGCCTTTTGTGCCCACCAGCGAAGTTCTTGGCCGTGCCCTTTACGATCCCGCACTTCTTGAATCAGTGCATCGACAATCGATGGATCTAGCCACGGAAGCCTGCTCGCGAGCTCATGTTTTTCATTGGCCGCTTGAATTCCCGCAAGTTTTTGCCAACGGCGGGTTCGACTGCGTTCTGGGTAATCCTCCGTGGGAGAAGGCCAAGGTTGAAGATGTCAAATGGTTTGCCAAACGGCAGCCCGCGATAGCTGCGGCCAAAACGGCTTCTATCCGAAAGCAGATGATTGATTCGCTTTCTGAAGGACAATTCAGCACAAAATATCTCAACCTCCCCTTTTCAGAATCCCAGTCCGCAGCGGACAAGGCATTGTTCGTTCACTACATGACGGCGCAGAAAAATGCTGCTGCGGGCGCCACTTTGGGACATCTTCCGGAAGAAGCAGGCGGACGCTTTCCCTTGACCGGTACCGGTGACACGAACTTGGCTGCGTATTTTTCCGAACTGGCCTTGCATCTTCGAAAAGACGACGGTGCCATCGGTATTGTGGTCCCCGTGGGAATCATCACCGACGATGCAACCAAGGCATATTCCCAATACATTCTTGATGGTCACGCCCAATCTCTTTATCACTTCAACAACACGGAAAAACTGTTCCCGATTGACGGCAGATATTCCTTTGTGTTGATCACCTTGCGCGACAGTGATGAAACCGACTGCATGTTCTACGCGACGCGCATGGAGCATCTTGAAGACCTTCGACGGCACGTCATTTTTGAAAAGGGTGATCTGAAGCTTTTCAACCCCAACACGCGCACCTGTGTTTTGATGCGCTCAAAAAAAGACCTCGAACTATGTCGCAGGCTTTACCGTGCAGCACCCGTTTTGATTCGAGAAGACGACGACATCAACGGCAATCCCTGGGGAATTCGTTTCTTGAGCATGTTTCACATGACCAACGACAGCGGGCTTTTCGAGAGTGGCTACAAGGAAGGCTATGTCCCCTTATACGAAGGCAAACTCTTTCATCAGTTCGACAATCGTTGGGCTACATACGATAAATTCAACAAAAAGGGCGAGCTCGTTGAACGTGATGTGACGCAAAAAGAAAAAGAAAATTCCGCTTACCGAGTTCTTCCGAAATCTTGGGTGAATCTCAATGAAGTTATAAATAAATTTACAGACAAACAAGGAAAAAGTCGCTGGTGGAGTAATCCCTGGATGCTCGCGTTTAGGAGCATTAGCAGATCCACCGATGAGCGAACAGTCATCACCTCAGTTTTGCCCAGCAGGTACGCCGCTGGTAATTCATGTGGCTTACTGTTCCCCAAACAGTCTCCGAAGCTAGCCTCATGTCTATTAGCTAATCTAAACACCCTCGTGCTTGATTTTGTTGCTCGCATCAAACAATCTGGAGCTAACCTTAATCTATTTGTACTGAAACAGCTACCCCTTTTGCCTCCAACTGTTTACTCGGACAAAGACGTTCAATACATTGAATCGCGAGTAGCTAAACTCACTCGAAACAACAATGAAATTCAAAATGTTTGGCTAACCGATTACCCAAGGTATCAGTTCCAAGAACCCGAGGAACGCCTCAAGCTACGCGCAGAACTCGATGCGTATTTTGCTCACCTGTACGGGTTGACACGCGATGAATTGAGATACATCCTGGATCCGTCGGATGTGATGGGAGATAACTTCCCGTCCGTTACGTTCCCTGGACTGAAGCGCAATGAAACGGCGACTTTCGGTGAGTTCTTGACTCGCCGTCTTGTTCTAGAAGCCTATGACGAACTTGCCAAAACTGAGCGTTTTGCGCAAAAGTCTGAGGACAACGTTTGAAACCGGAGCCTGCCGTGCTGACCCGTACTTTTATTGAAAAAACGCTCTTGGACATCGGCGGACTGGCTGTCGACGAGGACTCGTCCGTCGCTGGTGCGTGGCAGCTCTACGCCTATAAAATGCCGCGCTTAACGGCATCTCTTTTTACCGAAAAAAGTTCAGCGGACAGCTACAAATCAGTCAACCTTGAATTCCACAATTCCACAATTCAACAAAGACTGGAATCAACATTTAAACAAATCTGTGTTTCTGATGGAGATGGTCTTTACATCACATCCGACACCGAACTTGAAGCGGTTTGCGCTTATGTCGGCAAGCTGATTGATCAACTCCCCGCAGACTTTGACGCTGATGAAACGCAAGAGTTCGACCCAGCACTGGACAAGGAAGACACCGAAACCGAAGCACTCAAAAAAGAACGCCGCGGGCAGGACAAGTACCGAAAGCGTCTCGAGCAACTTTGGGATTCTCGCTGCGCCGTGACCGGCGTTGGCATCCCGGAAGTTCTCCGAGCTAGCCACGCCAAACCATGGAAAGACTGTAAAACAGGACAAGAGCGTCTTGATCCATTCAACGGTTTTCTGCTCACCGCCAATCTGGATGCCCTTTTTGACAAGTTTCTCATCAGTTTTGATGACGACGGCCACATACTGATTTCACCCAGCCTTTCTATGAGCGATCTTGGAAAAATGGGTATCACAGCCGACTTGCGACTCCGACGCATAGACCTCCGTCACCTTCCTTATCTGGCCTATCACCGAAGTATTTTTACTCGTATGGAACAAAATTGCATCTCTGGATGCATCACTAATCAATAGTTACGAGCAATTAAAATCTATGGATCAATCATAACTAAAAAGAATCATCTCATGGAAATTTATTACTTAGATAGAGACGGCGTTCCAATAGCGGAAACCAAAATTCATTCTCAAATTAGCCAACACTTCAGTCAATTCAACTTTTCTAAAAATTGGATTGGCTTTGCTTCTTTCTCGTTGCTTAACCGATACCATGGGAATGACGATTTCGACCTTGTGTTATTGACACACAAAGATGTTGTTGTTGTTGAACTTAAGAACTGGCACGGTAAAGTTTTAAAAAGTAATGGAAACTCCTGGTTTTTGGATGACAAAAACATGGGAAATAGCCCTCTCGTCAGAACTCAGAAGAATGTCAAGAAACTAGCAACGGCATTCATTAAGAGCGGAATAAAACCACCTTATCTGAAAGCTTTAGTTGTCTTACATGGAGAAATAGACACACTTGATCTGGCTTCAGAAGAGAGAGAGTCCGTACTAACTCTAGACGAATTTTTCAGGCTATCTAATGAACGCGACTATGATCAAATCATGCCTGGAAAGCCGCAGTACAAAGTATTGTACGGCGATTTCCCGTACTACAAAAAATTCTTCAAAACTGATTCCGTTACTCAACGCGTAGCAAACGTCTTTGGTTTCCGGCTTGATAGGAATCCTATTTTCTCACATGGTACTTCTCTATTTAACGAATTCCTGGGCCAACAACCCAACAGCTATGCACAAGCCCTAATCAGAAGTTGGGACTTCTCAAAGCTCGATGCTCTAATAGACAAGACTACCCGCATCAATGTAGCCACCAGAGAATCGCAACTCTATAACTATCTAGAACAAAACTGTACCACGTTAAGTCTGGATGTTTTACGACCAATCTCAGCAGTCGATCCCAACTCGATTGGCCTGGACTATGAGGAAGCGTTTTCTATCAAACCTCACTTTACTCGTTTGGTGGAATATCAAAACAAACGACTTCGAGATTTGACGTTTGCTGAAAGAGTAGAAATTGCACAAGCAATCGTAAGTTTTGTAGCAAAATTTCACAGGGAAGGCATCACACACTGGGATCTGTCTTCGCGCAACTTCTGGATCAATGACAATGGCCAGATCAATCTGACAGGATTCATTCAGGCTACGTTTCCCGGATTCGAAGCAAGCAATTTCAAAGATATACCTTCCGTTCTATATCCACAAAACGAACCACTTACATCATCGAGTGTTGCAGGCAGTGCTAGTGACGTTTTTGCATTGGGAAAGGTCATTTTGGAAATACTTTTCAAATGCAGAAGCAACGAAGATTGGCAAGGTATCATCAACTCATTCCAATTCCCCGCAGAGTTTGAGAATAAGCGAAAGAATTTTTACCTGTTCTTTTCAACAGCTCTAGACCAAAATCAAGAAAAACGCTTCCGTGATGCTGTCGAAATGGCCGAGCATCTTAAATCACTGTGTGCCTCGCAGGATAGAAAAAAAGCGTTTTACGACATCGAAGACTTTGAAAGGTTTATCAATCTTAGGATTCACATCAGGGACTGGGAAGAGCTTGATGTCATACCAACAGCTGACAGCGCAACAGAAGATGTCACCCGCTACCATGCCAGATCAGTCAAAGATCAGACTCCCGTAATCATCACGGAATGGGCACTGCCAGCAACTATTGCTCGCTTAAACGACTCAGAAAAGGCCGCTCTCTATCAATTCTTGAGACGGTTGGAAAACTTTCAAATTGCCGGATTTCAAGAAGTTGCAAAAATCCACTCTTTTGGATTCGACGACAAACAGAGAACACTGTATCTGATTGAATATGCACCCTCTGACTCGTTGAAAACACTCTCTGCTTGGATGCAGAGTGCAAAAATGTCCTATACCGAACTTCCTGAATTCATCAACATCTGCAATCAGATGATTCAAGAAGTTCAGAACTGTTGGTCAATCGGTTACTGCATTGAGTCGCTCAGCATAGATAATTTTTATTTAGAAAATAGGACACCTCTTCTTCGCATTGAACACAATCTTAAATTAAACGGGAATAGCGAATTTGAAGATAAAGGTCAGGCAAATGATATACAAAAACTAATTGATATTTTAGTAAATATCTTTACCACTTTCGAGACAAATCAACACGTTGGCAAGGACATATTGGATCGGCTTATTACAATCAGAAATGCCAGAACAACGCCTTCCTTGGACCCGCTAATTGCTCTATTTTCTGATTTTGAACACAAAGACTCAAAAAACCTTATTCAGACCGACACTCCTTACATAGGCACATTAGTACTAGAAACAAAATTCTATGAATATATAGACAAAATATTAACACCAAACGATGATGGCACATATTTCTTTTGTGCGCTTCCTGACAAAAAATATCCCAATGCATGTCGCTTTTATTTTTCAGGGAAATATAAACAAATCGCATTTTCAGTAAACAATGAAGCGATATTAAACACTCCATTTTTCGAACCATGTAATAACAAAACACAGGCTGTAGGCATTCGCATCAGAGGGGAAATACGCTTTGTCTCGGAAGAGGATGCGTATGATGGTGACGATAACTATACCATTACAGACATCTCGGACATTAAAGAAAACAAGATCTTATGGGACTTTGCGACTCAAGCCTTCAATAGAGAAAAAAGTAGTGGAGCTGTCGATCCTTTTTCTGTTGGGAGCGTTAAAAACTGCCTCAAAGTTCCTGTTTACAAACTATGGGAGAAAATTCTTGAATCAGAAGAAAACGCCCTTCAAACATATACTGTTCTCAAAGTCGATCGAGAAGAAATCGAAGGAAAAGTAGTCACCCATCTGAATCTCAGTCCATCATTTGATCTAACAGATACAGCCGATGACGACATTCTTTCGTTAGAAGTATTATCTGGAGACAAATGGATACAAGCTGGAAGAATATATTCGGGCTCAGCACTAAGTGGTAACCTGCTATCCGTCATCGAGGTAAAAAGACTTTCTAATAATCTTGATTCCTCAGATGAGGTTAGAGTCCGGTCTAAATTTGAAAAGGCATCGATCGACCGAAGAAAGAAGGCACTTCAGGGACTTATCTGTGGTAGTGGAAGAATCCGAGATTTAGTTCAGTATTTTGATCCTAATGAATCAATAGAGGAAAAAAGTCTACAACCAATAACAGATGATTTTTCTCTCCTAGATAAAAATTGCTTTAATGAAGCTCAACGAGAAGCCTTCAAAAAAGTCATTAGCTATGGGCCTGTTAGTTTGTTGCAAGGTCCTCCAGGAACAGGCAAGACTCGGTTCATTTCGACATTGATGATGTTTTTGCTACAAAATGTCCCTAATGTAAAAATTCTTCTAACAAGCCAATCCAATGAAGCAGTTAATAATGCTATTGAAAAATTACACGAACAGCTCAGCAAATACGCACCTGATACTGATCGCAGTATCGTTAGAATTGGGCGAAAAGACAAAGTCTCCCCACTTGTTGAATGGTATCTAGCTCAGACTCAGGAAGGTCGCTTCAAGAACAAACTCCTCCGAGATAGAAAAGATAGGATTGTATTGCTTGCAACGCATCTAGGGCTACCCGAAGAATTTGCTGAAAGCGTTGTTCACGTCTACGATTCTTTGTGGACACTGTACCTACAGATCAAAAATGATTTCAGTCTTACCAATCCAACAAAGCCAAATTCTTCGACGGGTTTAGCGCGCAGGCACTTCCTCAATGCAGCATCCGCACTCTCTGGAATGGATTTAAGTAATGACATGTCAAGTCCGAGAGAGATATTTGACTTTTGTATTCAAGTTGTAGCTGATACTTTCAATGTTATCAATTCTAGTGCCATCAGGAAGCTTCGTCAGTTGATTGAGATGTCGATCGAATTTGAGAATTCTCTTGGAACGAATGATACAAAATTTACTGAATTTCTAATTCAATCTAAATCCGTTGTAGCAGGTACACTCGTCGGGCTCGGAGGACGGGCGGTCAATCTTTTAAAAAATACTTTTGATTGGGTTATTGTGGATGAAGCATCTCGAGCAACAGCAAGTGAACTTGCCATTGCAGCTCAAGTTGGCAGGCATGTTCTGTTAGTCGGAGACCACAAGCAGCTTCCTCCATCTTATGGGGATGAAATTCGCAATGAATTGGCAAATTCTTTGAAGATTTCACGCTCAAGAGTGGAATCGTTACTGATTAGCGATTTTGAAAGAATTTTTACTTCACCGTACGGTAAATCAGCCGGAGTCTCTCTCACAACCCAATATCGTATGGATCCTGAGATCGGTCAGATGGTCTCTGAGTGTTTCTATGATGGAATTTTGACAACGGGGAGGAAACCGAGAGTTGAGTCGTTCACAAGAGTGCTTCCACCAGAATTGCAAAGCTCTTCACTAGTCTGGTACGACACTTCCTGCTCTCCCAAACATGGCTTAGAAAATCCGTTGTCTACAAAATCAATTCTCAATAAAGATGAGGCAACTGCGATTGTCAACCTCCTTGTTACTTTGTTTTCCAACAAGGAATTTGTTTCAGAGATTACTAATCAGGATGGAACTTCCGAACCAGTCGGTGTGATTTGTATGTATTCCGCACAAAAACGGAAAATTCGCGAATTCGTGCAATTGCGTAAAGAACTTGTGAATTATCAAGAATTAATCAAAATCGACACAGTTGACAGTTACCAGGGTAAGGAAAACCGAATGATTATCCTGTCAACAGTTCGTCAGAACATGAAAAACAATGCTGGTTTTCTCAGACTTGCGAATCGCGTAAATGTTGCGGTTTCACGAGCTCAGGACGCTTTGATTATTTTTGGCTCCATAAAGATGTGGACAGAACTTAAACCTCAACCTCTCGGGCGCGTTCTTTCATACATGCGCAAACGAAATCTTGAGCCCATTCCATTTACAAATTTATTATTGCAACCCCATGATTGAACCAATTGAAAATAACGAAGTTCTGGATACCATCTATTTACCCAGCATATTCTTCGTGCGTGTTCCTTGCTGTAATGTCTTGATGCGCTATTACTATCTTGAAAAAAAGCGAAATCAATCCGTAATGACGGAACATCTTCTTCGCCTCCTGAAAGTATGTGGAAGCATTCCAATTTCGTTAGTACAAAGTTACTTTAGCTTGCAAAAGTCTGAATTCAAGATTTTCATCGGAATCCTACTAAATCTTCATTTAATACAGTTAATAGACGGTGATTGTATTGCATTAACCCAAGAATCAGAAAACTTGCTTGGCATTGACAGCGAAGGAAAACCATACTTAAAAGAAAATCAACTTCATGAAGATAAGACACAATGCGCTTTCTTTAATATAGAAAAAGAAATTGTATTTCAAAACTATCGAGAGGATCCTTATTCCCAGAATAATAAGATTCCCGTTCTGTCATTACCACATGATGATAATCAATTCAGCTCACAAAATATCCAAGAATGTTTCCAACAATCTTTCAACTTGGATGCGCTTGACGAAGAAACCGAAAAATTTTTCCATTCTATCGTTCACATGAAATACAAGCTTTTAGATGTCGATATTCCTTTGCAAATTGGAATCTCATCAGATGGCATTGCTAAAGTTTCTGTTATTCATCGCAATAAAAAGATTCATAACTTACTTTCTCGATCTCTCGTATCTCGTTGGACTTCAAAGATTTATCACTCATGCCAGGAGTACAACCCAGACTTTGAATATTGGCAAAAACTTGCAGATGAATTCTGGAGTGACACATCTTTCGAATCTATCTTTAAAATTCATAATTTTCTTTCAGATATAACATCAATCCAGGCGCAATCGCCATTTTCAGTCAGAGTTTCAAATAACATTGAGATCGTTTTTGGCGAAAGCTTAACCGCTTTCATTACTAAGGAACAAATGACTGACTCAATCATTGGCAAGATTTTGTTGGAAGCTGTTTCTCTCGGTGAAAGAACGTGGTATTCAACCCACTCAATCAATAATAAATTGGCACCCTATGAATACTCAAGAACAAAACAAACATGGCTAGACTGGTGCCGTGAAATCGCAGATGAAAAACATGCATTTAGCGAACTCAAATCATCTATAGAGAACACTTTCAACCAAATCTTCGATGTAGAACTGAAAAAGTTCAATCAAGTCATTAGCAGCCCCAATATTGACTTTGTGTATGTTGACAAAAAAGTTCTATTTTGTACATATTTTTTTCATGTAGGAGAAATTGATATTGAGTCATCACAAATTCCTCTATTGGTGCCTTTGACACTAATTTCAACAAAGCCTAAATGTCTCAATACAATGCATTACTTATTTTCTCAACATATAAATAAGGAGTCAGACGATTTATTCAAGGCATTGTTACGCTACTTCGGTCAAACATCATGAATAATCTATCTATGAATATGTACAGTATCAGAGTCTTCCTTCTGGTTTATTTGCGCGCTCCTATTAATGGTTCTTAGCCTATAAATCTAAGATTTGGAGATTGACATGCAAGCTCTTCAAGCAATTCGAGCTCTCGGCTCTGTGGCTGTTGGAGTCGGCGGAAATTTGGTCACTGGTGCTATTTCTGCAATTTCGGATGCAGGAAAAGTCGTCGACCGACTTGCACACAAAGACTTGGAAGGCTCTTTAGAAATTGTCGGCCAACGTGTTGAGCGAACCATCCAAGGGGCCTGTACTGTTGTTGACGACATGGTACAGCTGTTGGACGATCTAGCTGAGAACCGTGAGATTTTTCTTCGGCAACGCAATATACAGCGCATGACGAGCATTGCGACAATGGGTACGGTTGTAGCTATTGGAGTTCTGTTTATAGATGATTCTCCGAGCATTGATGCAAATGAGCTCGATTTGAGTGACACTTATTCAAACTCGCCCTCTGACGCCCAATTAGCGGCAACTCTGGGGCTTCCAACAGACGCCGTTGAAAATGGAGTGTTTGTCGGCAATGAGAGCGACCTGGCTATCCTTACGCGCTCTGGCGAAATTCCCGGTACAACTCACGTTGATGCGTCCGACGTTGATAGAAGCCTTGCTGTCCGCAATCAATTCCTCGCTGATCACGGTTATACCTCCGTCCCCGACGGATTCGAGGTTCACCACATCATTCCTGTCAGCGAAGGCGGTAGTGACTCGACTGACAACATGATTCTGATTGATGAAGAGCAACATGATCAAATTACGGCTGCTCACAGAGATTTCTACGGTTGGAACCGCGGTACGTAAGCTGTAGCCGCCCCAATGGTTTTCTCAAGATTTGAAGTCGTCGGTTACAACAGGAACACAGACTCGCCATCCTACTTTTGACACTGTGCTCCTTTGACCGACCAAGAAGTTTTTTTAAAACAAAGGGATGGCCACCGTTAACATCTTCGAAAATTTCTCCCAAAGCTTCGCTTTCTCTGTCACAATTCTGAAAATGTCGGGAAGAGATCGACTTCAGACCGAGAGACTATAAGGATATGGACGAGATGCTCAGAGTACAGAGCGAAAAGGTAGCAGCCTGGAAGGCTGCAAACCCGGGAAAAACGTGGGGGCAGGAACGCTTAAAGGAAGAGGATCAGAAACGAGGCGAGCAGTTGGCAGCAGAGAAGGCAGCCGAGGAGGCGCAGATGCTTTGGAACGTAAAGCACCTGACGCCGGAGGAGTGCCAGAAAATAATGGACGACTGCTTTCGGGAAATAGGAATGGAGCCACTGAAATCTCAGATGAAAATGGTGCAGAAAGCGATGGACCCAAAGTGGGACCAGGAATTCTGTGCCAGGATGCAAGCCTGGCGCGAGATGAATCCGGGCAAGTCGTGGGGGCAGCAGCGGATACTAGAAGAGGATCGAAAAAAGAGCGGACAAGCGGAGCAGACAGAAGCGGAGAAATATATGGCCAGAACAAAGTACCCGCAAGACCTTCTGCCGGAAGGCGTGAAGTACGAGTTGATGGTACGGCAACCTGGTCTGGAAATCTCGGACGCAATAATAGATCCGTTCGGACTGTATCCCGAAGAGATGGAGAAGCGACGAGCCGAGAAGACGGCCAAGGAAAAGGCCTAACCCGAGGGGCTCAAAAGGACATCAACTCTTGCGATTGATAAGGTCTTCGAGGCATAAGTCGTTGTGGAGAGCTCGTGCCAAAAACATCAACCACTTCCTGTTCCGCACGGCGCTGGGAGGGTACTTCACACGCGACATCATCAAGATTGCCTACGATGTCACGTGCATTTGGACTCCGTCCCTAGGGAGATATCCACATGGAAATCAACACGCTGCGGTCATTATGGTGTTGAAAGCTCACCTGCTGACGTGTGGCAATAGCGAAGCGGTTGCCCTCTCCATGGCTAATTTCTAACTGGTGTCGTAATAAGCAGGTTTAGAACAGCAGACCGGCAAGTTCAAGAAAATAAGGAGTCGTGGCTCCAAAAAGAGTTAGAAACCCCGCCCGGTGGAGTTAACCTGTCGGAGGGCAGGAGAATCTATCGCCAGTGGGGTCGCGGCCGCAGACAACCGACGAGCCCGCCTTGACACCGATAGTAGGCCCACTGACTACTCCCTCAGTTTATCAAAACAAGGAAACGAAGCGATCCAAACCCTAAAATCTCAGTCGCAGGATCCCTTTAGAAATAATGCGAGCCCCATATGCAACAAAACGAAGAGCCCGTAGCCCCCGATGTCCCTCTCATGCCGGCTTCCTTAACGTTTGAGACCGACACTCCCAAGGACGGGTGGTGGACAATTCACGTGAAAATTCAAGAAGAATGCTTTAAGGATCACTCGATTGTTCCGTGGGTTGAAAACAACAATAAAAATCGCCGTTTTTTTGAATTCTCAATAGAGTGCAGTGCAGTCTGCGACCCAATTCCAAGCCTGCATGAGTTCATATACAACATAGCCTCAGGAAGTCGCATTTACGAAAAGTGGTATGTTGATGAGGAAGGAAACAACTGCTTATTCGAATCCTGGTATTTTTCACATTCCCTAAGACAAATCCGGATTGAGACATTCCTAAATTTTGAGGGTGAAAAAGTCTACAACCTGCTAGTCGACAAAGTCAATTTCCTGTTGGCGCTTGAAAAAGCGTACTGCGAGTTCGGCAAAAAAGGCGGTTGGCAGTTGTTTGGCCTACACTATTGGTCCTGAGCCTCAATAAATAACAAAAATCTGTGCTACCTGATCCGAGATGCTTGAGCGAAAGGCACTCTCCGAACTTCATGGTTCGGGAGAGTGCACAGTTTAAGGAAGCATCGAAACAATTCGATCTTTGCCGTCCCGGCAAAGAAGATCGTTGAAATCAATGCCGTCCACACCATCAGGAATTTCATCCTGAATCGCAACGACGCTAACCGCTACACCCAGAGCCTCAAGCCTCTGAGCAAGCATTGAGGCAGCGCGTTCTCCCGTACCGGTGCGATCCTTATCAGCAAAGATCAAGACACGCTTAACGTGGTTCGGTATAGTAACCCTCTCCAGACCTCCGGCATTGATGCATGACCAACTCGGAAGACCTGTCGCAACAATCACAGAAAGTGCGGTTTCGATGCCTTCTGCCAGAGCCAAAACCTCGTGCGGCTCACCGAAGCGAATCGCACATCCGTTGATAGTTCTGTCGTCAGGCAAGCGCATGAGACGCTTCGGAACGTTGACGTCAGCCTTGTGTCCGTCGCCAGTAAGCAGAGTGCGATGGACTGTCACCAGTTGCCCGGAGACATCGCGCACGGCTGCCAGCATTGCCGGATGCCACTGCCGACTTTCGCAGTCGAAAAGTCTTCGTTCAAAACGAAGATCTTTCAAAAACGATTCGTCAACATCAGCGATGGCTCGTCGTTTCAGGTACAGCTGCAACGGTTTCTGTTCTGGGTCTGACGCATCAAACCGCAGAGCATTCAGCCACCGAGAGCGAATGGCACCGGCCAACTGTCCGTTGAGCTGTGCTTTTTCTGCCGAGAAAAGCTGTTCCTGTGCTTTCGACATCAAGTGCTTCACGCACCAAACGTATCGAGTACAGGAAAAGCCGTCATCTCGGCGGACGCGCTCACGCGCAGCAAGCACGATCTCCACTCTCTCATGCGGTTTGACGCCGGCCTCAGCAAGCGTCCGCTTGAGCGAGCGAGTTCCGAGTTTGCGAACAGAATTGGAGATCTCGTCATCAATCTCAACGAGAAATCCTTCAAACGCCCGCGGCTGCCGAACTGACGGCGTTCCCATGGACAGGATGTGACCGCGGTAGATACGGTTAAGCACCTCGCGAGTCAGGATCTCTTCCCTCTTTCGAGGTTGAAGCCCCAACACACAAGACACCCGCTTGAGTGTCTCGGCAAAGCCCCAGCCGTGCAGCCACTCCAGCGTCTCAAACCCATCGCGGAACGTTCCGCAGGTGTTGCAGACGCAAGAGCCGGCCGTCGCATAGTCAGGAAACAGTCGAAAGCCGTCCTTTCCTCCATGCACAGGACACGGCACGTGTTTTCCAGGTTGCTGCATCGCTGCCTTGAGCATCGGTGCCAGCGCACAGAAAATCGCATCTCAGTGGCCTCGCGCCGCTTCTCGAACGACAGAAACATCCAATTGGTAAGTCATAACATCCTCCTGTTGAGTTGTTGTTCTGTGCATTTGCACAGTTGAGGGAACCCACCTTTCCCAAAGGGAAGCAAAGTCCCCTTCGGGTTGATGAAAGTGAGTCCTCCTTCACAGGAGGAGCTTTTTGGCAAAGCCAAAAAGCACTTGCTGCAACTCGCCGACATTGGAAATATGTGCGGAATCAATCGGCAACCCATTGAGGTCGTTGATGTCACCGATTTGAATCCCGAACACACGAATGCCGACCTGTTTCAAGTCTTCGATGAGCGGCGCCGTTGCCTGCACGCTCACTCGCCCATCTGTGATCAGAATGAGTGCCTTCTTGGCTTCCCGACAAGCGGCAAGCGTAATGCCCGCCGCCTGCAGAGCCTGTTGAAGCGGCGTGCCGCCCCAACTGGAAATGGCACCGATTTGTCCCGGTGTCACCTGGGTAAGGCGTTCACCGTGCTTGAGTACCGTGCAGATCGCCTGTTGAGCGTGCCCGCAGGCTGCGCCCGGAAACACGCTCAGTGCCGGGTTGACCCCGCGTATTCCTTCAAGCCCCAGAACGAGTCCGAGGCTCGCTCGGACCGCGAGATCGCCCCCGGCCACTCCCATGCTGCCGCTCATGTCCAAAAGCACATGAACGACCGTATTGGGCGCCTGACGTTCCGTGCGCTGCTCGAAGACACGCGCATCGGACACCACAAGCCGGCACAGATGCGTCGTGCTGAACCGTCGGCCGCGATCCGTGATGCATTTCGCGCATCTAGCCTTGGCTTGTACGAGTCCCCGCAGGGCTAGTCTCAGCGCCACAGAGTCTTTTCGGGCACGCGCTAGGCGCTCAAGGCCAACGTCCTCTTTGGCCGGTGCCGGCCGGATACGCCCGGTCAGATCAACTTTCAATCCCGGAACACTTTCATCGGCCCGAAGCCGTTTGAGGGTGCCTGAGATATCCAGCGGATTAACCACCGGTTTCAACGTGGGTCTCAAGAGTCGCTCCAACGCAGTGTCAGAACTCTCATTTGACCCGTTGGACAAGCCAGACGACTGTTCTGTCTTGCCAGTTTCCGATGAGGCGTCTTTGTCGGAAGCTGGTGCTTTTGCAGAAGACTCCTGCCGGACTGCTTCACGCTTCAAAAGCCGCATGATCCGTTTGCGAATGGCAACGACATCCTGCGTGCTTTTCGCATCCCGGACCTCAAGCGCCAGCGCTATGAGTTTTTCCGTGACCGTTTTGCCAAACGTCCGTTGCATATGCCCCAAAAGCTTGGTCGTCAGCGGCGTTAACCACTTGCGATACAGAAGCCTTTCTTCGGATATAGCCAACAGAAAAAGCGGGACAAGCGTTTGCTCGTCAATCGTTTCCCAGCTGACCAATTCCTGCACTTTGGAGGCATGCGCCCTCTCAAAAAGGCTTTCTGCTCCGGGATAAAGGCGGCTCATCGCCATTTCGACGCGACAGTCTTCGAGAGCGTTGTCAATCGCCCGCTCCAGATGAGTGAGCTTTTGACCCACGTTGCCGAAGTCCGTCAAACGCACATGCCCGGCTTCGTGACACAGGATGCCGAGAACTTTGAGTTCGTCCTCGACAGCCATTGTCTCGGGCATCGGCATGTAGATCGTCTTGCCGTCCGTTGCCGGAACCTGACCACCGAACTCGATTGCCACGCCGCACAGGCGTCCGAGCGCAGCCGCCACAATGGGAAGACTTTGCTCGAACACCGAACGCGGCTTTGATGTGTGTTGTGCTTTCATGGGATTCTCCAAAAGAAATCCCGCAAAGGCACTCCCTCCCCGCAGGGCAATGAAGATGCCCTTGCGGGGAAAGATGACAAACCAAGGAAAAGGCGTGTCAGGTCAGAAGTACAACCCTTCGCCCACATCGACGGCCGGAACCGTGACGGGAACAATGGGCTCTGAACACTCGGGAGAAACAGCCACTTGAGAAATCGACGACTTCTCGTCGTTGTTGCTCACGAGAGCTCCTTTTTCTTCAGTTGTCGTCGGGTTTTCTGACGATAACTTTCCTTGCCCAACAGGCGTATCAAAAAACTCCTCAAGTTCCTTGAAGAGATCTTTTTGATTTTCATCCCCCTTCGCGAAGCCCTGTAAATCAAGGCTTTCAGAGGGGCTCTCCTGTTGCGTCGAATCCAAGCTTTCGCTTGAATCTTTAATCGGCAAGTGCGAGTTGGCGTCCTCTTGCGGCACGTCAAGATCTAATGCCTCTTGGGCACTAGAACTCTCCGTCTCCTGCATCGGGAATGCTGCTGCGGCATACGCTGGATCAGCCATAACTTCTTCCAGAAGCGTTGCGTCGCCCAAGGTTTTCACCAGGGCGGCCAGTTTCCAAAAGGGTTCTCCGGAGAAATACCCTTCAGAGGGCATCTCGCAGAGCACCTTGTCAATGAAGGCGATCACGGGCAGGATGCTGGAACTCAGGAAGGCCAAGCCCTGCAGCTTCTGGCGGATTTTGAGTACCGCATTTACCGTCTTGCGGCTGGCGCGGGTCTTGCCAAGGAAGCTCTCCTTGAAAAAGATCCTTGCCGAGCGCGTGACGCTAGCAATCAGTTCGGAAGCCAAACCTCCGATACTTTTTGCCAGAGCAAGCGCTTTTTCCGCAGAAACAGGCTGCAGACGGAATGTCTCATAACCGGCGTTGATGCGCTCGGAAACAGCATTCACGTCAAGCTTGCCTTCCATGATCTCCTTGGAAAAAGATGGGTTCTTATCGGCCCAATCCTTCACCAAGACGTCGTATCGACTCAAGAAGTCGGCTTTTTCCTTCGAATACTGCTCAACCAGTGCGTCCAAGGACTTGAACACCTCGTCGGCCTTATCCTCGGGAATCGCCCATCCTGAGAGATACTTCACGCCGCAGCCTTCCAGAAGCACCTCGGCCTTGTGCTTGATGCGGTCAAAGACACGCAACTCCTGCGTATCGATGATCGCCTTCAAGCCCAGAGACTTCGTTACTTCTTTGGGCGGCAGCTGCCCGCCTGTGCCGATGGTGTAGTCACCTTCGTGCATCGCGCGGGTTCCGGTCCACTGTGTAAAGCACGGAACGATTACAACGATTCGTCCAATAATGTCCGAATTTGTTGTCACTGCATCATTTCTTTGTTGAGTCATCTGTTTTCTCCATCCCGAAAAGGGAAGAGGAAATGACTCGTTCCCTTGCGGGAAGTGAGTTTTTTCACTCTTCCCGCACGGGAAAAACAAAGTTTTAAAACCACAAGGATTCGCTTGCCGGCACTTGCATCAGAACGGCTTCAAGCTCTTCGTCTTGAAAGTCCTTCGGCAGCTTGTCGGGTGTCACCCTCACCAGCCAACTCTCGGAACTCTTTCCTCGAAAAGCTTCCAGCTCGCTCTCAGCGATGCCCTTGGCCTGCAAAAAGTCCTTGTAGTTCACCGTACCGCGCAAAGCGCGCTTGGTGATCGCAACGCCGGCAAAGTCCGCGTGCAGAAATTGACCCATCATCGCTGTGAGCTCATCCCTGCAACGGTTCTTGATGGCGGTGTACGCATCGATCTTCTCTTGCAAAACGTCCGTGGCCTCCTGCGCTGCCGCGTAATCGGCGGCAAACTGGGTCCAACGGGCAATATCCACATCACTTTTGGGCGCGTAGATGTCGCGGGTCTGGTCCTTCGGAGGTTCCTTTCGCTTGGCTACAAATCGATCAAAGAACTCGCGTCCTTTGCTGCGGATTTCCGCGATCAACTCCTCGTCACGCTCGATCACGAACTCAATGAGATCGGTTGTCGTGCGATCAAAGCATACGAGCCAGCCGTGCTGCGCTCCGCTTACCATCAGCTGGTGCTGAACTTGAATGCGGTACAGGCGGCAGGCGTCGCTTTCCAATCCCCTTTGCTTGACGTCCGAAATTGTCGTCTCGCTTGGGCATTTGATCTCCACGGGTTCCATGACCGATGTGAGTCCGTCAAAAGAAGCCCGAAAGATCGGATCCTCATCGAACTCAGCGCAGGCGGGCATGACCACGTCAAGGTGCTTCAACTCAAACATCTGGCGCACTTCGTCTTCGTGTTCGATTCCAAAGCGCACCAACGGATTGGCTGAAAGGTCTGCCGGTTGTGCCCTGCCGACCTTCTCGCACCATAGACGCCACGGCGTCATGTACGGATTGAGTCCCAAGATGACGGAACTTTCCGTTGCCGTAATGCCGACTTGCCGCCAAGCAAGCCAAGCCTCGCTGCGCTGCTCAAGATCAAGCAAACGCATGATCGGCCTCCTCTGAAACGACTTCCGCATTCACTTCCTCAACAGGAGGAAGTACGTCGGAAGCTTCCAAAGTCGCACGCTCAACACGCAGTTTTTCCTGCGCATAAAGCTTGTCTTCGCCCGTGAGCTTGGCTTCAACCCATTTGGCTGCGCGCTCCCAGCCGTTGGGCTGGTTTTGCGCAAATACCATGAGCTTTCCAAGCATCTCGTCGAGCTTTTCGCGTTCAAGCGCCAGTTTCGGTGCGCTCGTTTGAGCAATAGCCGGCTGTTGCGCCTGAGGCGGCACCGATCCCGTGGCGACCATGCCGGAGAGATCTTCGGCAAAGTCTTCGCCTTCGTCGTAGAGACCCGTCAGACTGAAAGCCAGACGAGCGCACTGGATGAAAGCTCGGGTTCGAAGCATTCGCCTCGGCCATTTCTTCCATACCGGGCTCTTGTCGTTGAAACACTCGACCATGAACTCTTGGATCACGATCGGTTCGTCAACGCCTTTGAGCCGCATGGCGCATTCGACAAACTCCGGCAGTTCCTGATTGCATCCTGCAACCTTTACTGTCGTCTCCGAAAATCGGAAAGCCACCCCGTTGAAGTCCTTCTGGCTTCGGACAATCTTTGCCCAACCGTCAAGACTGACAACCGGAACAATGTCTCCATTCTTGCCGCGAAATGCATAGATCTCGCGATTAAACGGGCTCAGTCCAAAGTTCTCACAAACCAAGAGAAGAACCATGAGTTCTTCGTTACTTGGCTGCCTTCCGTCAGCCTGCTTAAAAACCTGAGTGGTCAGGCACTTCAAAAGGCGGTTCGGCTCAACACCGAACCTTCCGGCAAGACGGGCAATTAATCCTTGAGTCTGAGCCTTTGCTGCAGAGGTATCGCGGTTTTCCATGATGAATGTTTCCTATGTGGTTCGTTTCAAAAAAGAAACCCGCCACAAGAGAACACTCGTCCCCCATAGGGAAGTGTGTTTCCCTATGACGGGTGCGGATAAAAGTAGTGGCTACTTTTCAGTGGCCGAAGACCATGCGTCGCCAAAAACCGTGCGGCAAAGCCCCACGATGGCCTGGCTTTCCTCGGGCTCGGCACGCATCAGAAGCGCTCGCTGCAGTCCGTACTCCAAAGAGTTGGGGCTGTTGCGAAAGTCCTGTGCGATCTGCGCCCAACGTACCAAGGTGCGCGTGGAAAGCGTCACGGATAACCTGCCTTCGGTGAAAAGCTTTCTGACTTCGTTGGCCAACTGCACCATGCCTCCCAAAACGGGCTTCATGGCGGGAGCCAGCATCGTCAAAAGCTCTTCTTCAACTTTGGCGTCCTGGTAGGGCACTTCCAAAAAACGGAAGCGATCCAGAAATGCCAAGTTTTGCTGCTGTACACCGACATAACGACCGGAGTTGTCACCATTGCCGCATGAGTTGGCCGTGCAAATGACACGGAACATCGGATGCGGCTGGATGATTTCTCCTGCGTTTTCGGCAAGTACAAGCGCTCGGCCCTCGAGGATGTCGTTGAGTCCTGCGAGTTCTCCGGCATCTGCCAGGTCGACCTCGTTGAGGATAAGTACGTGACCGTACTTCATCGCGACAGCCAATGGCCCGTACTGAAATCTCATCTGCGGCGCTTCACCGACTGCTGCTGCAGCGAAAGTGAAGTGACCGGTGAGTTGCGCAAATTCAAAACGGCTGCTCAGGGTGAGCGATTGAACCGGCCAGTTAAGTCGAGCACAAGTCTCTAGAACTGCACTGGTCTTACCGCTTCCTGTGGGGCCTGTGATGAAAAGCGCGTCGTGATTGGGCTTTCTGAGAAACCCAAGAAGATCCCTTAGTACCTCTCGCCTGAAAACATAGTTCTCGTGGGCTTTTGGCACGGCAGGATTTTTATCGTCTGAAAAGCCAAGAATCTGAAGAGACTTCGGCATTTCAATTTTCTTTTCATCGCCGTAGACGTTCGAAAAGACGTCAGATCCGAAATACTTGAATTCCGGTGAAAGTGCATCTTCATGCATCATGTGAGCTCCTAAAAAAAGGGAGCCCACGCCCGTCAGCCGGGAATGAACTCCCGGATTCGGGTTAATTGTTGAAGCAGTCTGTACTGCCACTGCTTCGGTAAAAGCTGGTTTTGTCTGTCGTTCAGCGCACGACCCGCGTCACAGTCATCACGGAGGACTGCCCGATCGCTTTTACGTGTCAATCGGAGAGCACGGCAGCAAGCTGCATTTGTTCTTTCGTACTGTAATCGATCAAACCTTCACAGATTGTTCCAAAAACTGCCACTTCTGGCAGATTCCTGACCTATCTGCAGTCACCGTGCCAGGTACCCTCAAAAAAATTCAACGACCTGGAGCTATACATGCCGGATTCTCGCCCCCAAAACTCAAAGAGTGCTACACGACATACAAAACTGCGCACTCACTCCGAAAACTTTGCTCACGATGCGATTCCCGACATCGAACCTCAACAGCGCAAAGTTACCGCTGACTACTCAAAGCCTGTCTTGCCCAAAACCATCGTTATCCACACCAATCAGGTGCAGCAGGCCTTCGAACACGTCTATATCCGGGTGGACTACTCCTTGTACGCCGCCACCTGTATCGCGCGCAATCAGTACCGTGCTGCTGACGCTCGCAAGGCTGAAAAAGCCCTGCACGTTCTGTTTGAGAAATTTTCTTCAAGCTTGTCCTTAACGGTCTCAGAATTGCAGAACCTGATTGAATCGCAGGTACCGGAAGAAAATCGCAAACTCGTTTATGACCACACTCGCACCTTTACGGTGCCGGTGCGCACGTCCTACTCCCTGCGCTTTCTCAACCTCACCCAGATGCTCGACACACTGGTTGCCTGGACTGACACGCTTGCGATCAACGGCGTGATGACACCTGAAAACAGCGATCGCAGCGTTAAATCTTGGACTCATCTCTATCGAGCCTTTTGCAAAGGCATTAACAAAATTCGGCTCGAGTCCTCTCCGGCAACAGCAGCCAAAAAGAAGAGCGCTTAGGCAGTCTTTCCGAAAAATTTCGTCTAAAGTCCGTTTAAGGGTCGGCGTTGCCGTTTCTACAACAAGCAGCGCCACTTCGGCATTTCCGCAAGATTTTCTCTTCCCAAAGCGCAAAAGTCATGAGCAGTTGGTGGACTCCTTCTTACATCCCCTTTGATGAGGCTGACAAAATTGTCGAGGATTACGAGAAGGGGATCTGCATATACGGCAACGTGACCGATTGGGAAAACTCTTTGCGCGGCAAGAAAGACGATCTTGACTACAAAAATCCCGTCCAGCGGTTACTCAAGGAAATTGACGAGAAACGAGCTTGTCAGCATAAAGCCGAAGAACTGATCCGAGATTCGACGAAGCTTGATTGGTATTCTTTTCGCTACTTGACACGCGATGATGTCGTGCGCATTGTCGTGACAAATCGAGAACAAATGGGGTTGCCTACCTACCCAGCTAAAGACGACACAGAAGGCATGCTGCGGTACAACACCATTTTGGATAAGTGGGTTGTTTTGCACCCACATCAAGCCTACGGCATCAAAGTACTGATTGACTGCGAACAAGCAAGGGAAAAAAAGGCATGGGCTGCTTTGCCGTGGAAGGTACGAGCCAAGAAATTTCTCGGTGACGTTGAGCTCAGGCTGCTGGAATTCATTTTCGTCGTGATTGCATTGCCCATTGAGGTCATATCACGAGTCTTGAAATTGGATCGCAGTCAAAAAGTAATTCTCTTCAAGGACGATTTTGGTGGTTACCACAAATGGTGTGAGGCTGAAAAACATAAGTTTCATAAATACCTGTGACCACATCGACAAAAGCAAAAAAACAGTTGCGGCGCAGATGAGGTGTTGATGCCACAACCGCGCCGCTATTCATTTGCTACCGTACTCAGATTTCCTTTTGCAAGCCGCTCACCAGCTTTCCACTCAGGACCACCAGCACAATTAGCAGCAACGGAACGACATAGACGTTGACTGTTACCGGACACAAAACCGAGATAATCACTCCCATCAGGCAAAGCTTGATGCCACATGACCATTTCGTCATCTTGTAGGGCGAAGTAAAAAAGAACTTTCCCTTGTTTTCTTCTCTCTGCATCCAACCACAGAAAAGCGTAATGACAAAAGCGGGGGTGAAAACAGCTACCCAACCACACAGCGTCACCAGTCGCAACAAGGTAATCACCAGCAGTTGGTGCAACACATCAATACGACCGACAATCCAGTGAGCCAGCCTAACCTCAACATCGAAATTCGGCCGGTCGGCACCGCTTATCCTGACCAATTCATGCATCAGATGCTCAACACCAAAGAAATCGTAGATTTGTCTTGTCAGCCCAACAGCCCAGTATCCAAACACTTCTGTACTTTGCTGCCATTCAGTTTCCACAACGGTTCTGATGTTTTCCAACGGAACCGCCAACAACAAAAGAAACAACATCATTAAGGCCATTGGCCAGATGATCCCTGCGAGAGTCGTTTCGGAACGGCCGATTCTGTTTGTGTTTGCCATTACGCCCCCTCCTTAAACTCCTGAGCCGTTTCCACAAGGATCGGGATGCGCCCTTTGATCACATGTCCTCCAGCCACAACGCCGAAGTACTCACAGTTTGGGAGTGCACTCAGTAATGGTGCCGGAACAAGATCCGCCTCTTCCTCCGTCACACGCTCACTGACGGAACCTCCTTCAGCGATCAGATTCCTTGCTGAAGTAGAAACGCCGTGCGCTTTGACAGTCGTCCGGATCCGGGTCTTGGGGATACGCTCCATCAGAAATCTCTGAGTCTCCGGATCATTGCAGCGCAATGCAAAGAAATTATTGAGGTTTGCCAGAATCCTCAGCGCTTCTGCCCGATCCTTTGCCTTGGCAACAAAGTCGGATATCGTCTGCGAAGCCAAGCAAATGGAAAAGTTTGCGCCGCGGGATTTATTGAGCATTTGTGTAAGCGGTTCACAAGTCAACTCGGCCGCCTCATCAACAAAAAGCATCACAGGAGCCGGAGCCGTCTCAAAGTCATAGCGGGCACCTGCAGTGGAAGCCAAATCCGCGAGCATCATGGAGCCGATTGCCCGAGCCATGCCTGAATCTGTCAGCGCATCCAGCCCCAGATAGAACACACCGCGCTGTTCAATGATTTTCCTCGTGTCATAAAAAGGCTTCTTATCGTCATCTTCAGACGGCGAAAGCTTTTTGCCGAGATCCCCACTTGCCAGAGCAGTCAGCAAAAGCCAGGTGCTTTGCGTGGTTTTGCTAAAAGAATCCTCATCACGTTCCGCCAGCGCAATGATGCTTTCGAGTTCCGGTGTCACCATCCGACGTGATTGATAGAAAACGATCAAGGTTTCAAGCCTGGAAGTAGACTTCTTTCCCGACAAAGCCTCCTCAATCACGTCAACCCCATAGGTCTTTGTCAAAACCTGGTAAAGCACCTGTTCTGCCAGTTCACGGCGGTTGGCAAAAAAGTAGTGGAGATTTCTGAATGTGGGTTTTCTGCCCAAAATTGCCAACCCAACACAGATAGTTCGCAAAGCCCCTCGTCCCATGTCGATGAAGGGCTGACTGTCGCCACCTTGTCCGGGTAATGAATCGGCAATACGAGATGCAATCTCATCTGTGCGGGTTGAATTGGCCAGAAGGTTGAGATTGATCGACTCTTCGGGGTGGCCGGGATGAAAGTACAGGTAATCTGACTGGCGTCCGGCCCTGACACAGGCTGCCCTTGTGGTTTTAACCAGCCCTTTATCACCCTTGGGATCAATCACGATCACCGTGTACCCCATCAAAATGGCTTGGTGAATCATGAGTTCCAGAAAGCGAGATTTTCCTGCGCCTGTGGTCCCGAAGACGGCTGCATGCCCCTCAAAGTTTTTGCTTGGTAGTAACAGCGGCTTTTCTTCTCCCATTGCATGAATCCATGCATAACCGGGCTGAGTCGAGACCACATCCTTCATTGTTCTTAAGACATTCAAGGAAGTCAGAGGATGCAGCAGGCAATCAGCGAAGTGGCCTTTCACGTAACGCAGCTTTGCCGTATTCGTCACCGCCTGACGATAAAGCTCCCGCCAGTCCTGCTTAAGAAAGTCTACGGTGCTCTGACAATGTTCAGCGTCCCAGGAAAAGCCATAGCCAAGCCAACGAGATTCCACGCCGGCAGCCTGAACTGCCAGCTGAGCAAACTCATCATGCGTCATCCACTGCCGACGCTTGCCTAGCATGGCTGATTCAAAGCGCATTTTCACAAGCGCTTCCCGAATACCCAAAGCACTCTTAGTAGCCAGATATCCACCCACAACTCCCAAAGGTAAAGCCATCTGAGGCAAGCAGGCGGCAGTAAGGCCATAGCCGGCAGCACCAATCGCGCAAACTGCCGCCCGACGCCCTGGCAAATTAGGGCCCAGTTGACAGGCCAGATTTTGATTCTTCATTTGCATCATCCTCAACAAAAGTGAAAGAATGATCACTTGGATCAAAATCAAGCCTAAAGCTCGTTGAGATCAGCCTTAGGAGCATTTCCTGCGTTTTTTGGCCGATTTTGTGCATTTCTAAAACGGTCTCGACTTTTTGGGAGCTGCAGGTGCGCCGACCATCCTCATGCAAGACCAAATTCTCGACAAGAAACCCCTTTCCGGCCCTCATTTGCTCCACCGCGGTCGCTAACAAACGTTCCACGAACACTTTTGCTTCCTGCGGCTTCATCGCTTCTTGAGGAATTTCATCGCATTCAGCCTGAGTGACCTGCAGGGAAGCCATCTTATTCTCCCGAGAATTTGACTCCTGAAGATATTCAGTTTGAGGAGCCATAAACCGCAGCTTAGATTTTTGGGTCACTGACGCAGCTGCGTCTTTCTTCACGGTTTCGTTTGCATTGCAAACCGTCACGTCAATCGGTGCCGGCAGCTTATTGTGCTCAAACAACACCATCGGATCACAGAGCTTGATGCAAGCTTGTTTGCGGTTGTTTTCCTCCCCAACTTTGACGAGCCAAACATAAGAAGGTTGGCAGTTCTCACCCAGATGCGTATCAATCAGATGCTGTTCCCCGAGTACACGAATCAACCCTTCCGGGGTTCCCGGCACATACGGAGCCTGCAGTTTAATGGCCGCCTGATGCACATCTGAAGCCGAAACTTCGCTAAGACGGATAAACGTTCCTTGGCTGGTCACATATACCTGAGAGTTCTCTTTGTTAACCGACCATAAGCCTGCCTCCAGCAGTCCTTTCATTGCCGACAAAATTGGCGTCACCAACGGGGAAGCCGAACGCGTGTATGCGGATCCAAGCTGTCTTCTGCTTTCCCCATCCTGTCGTATGGATTCCTCTTCAGCCTCCTTGAGAACTGCTGCCAGCGGTCCCGTTCCAAAAACGATCGCATCGTCAATGGCTCCGGGAATCATGTCTCCGGAAACCTCTGTCAGGTAAGCTAGCAGGTCATTCGTAAACAGCTGGCTGTATGCCACTCGGACTGACCGGAGCTTATGCTGCTTATGAACCCGATCTTGTCTCCAGAGGACAAAAACCTGTTTTGCCTTGGCCTGCGTCACCCACTCCCACAACGAAACGGCAAAGGGATTCCATTTGTCTCCGTTTTCGGCAATAACCTCCACGTCAAAAACCTTCCCCACGTCATGAACAAGCCCCATGACGCCCGCAGCTAAAAGCCAACGCGGACGATCCTGATAGCGTTGTCTCAAGGTTGTTCTTTCTGTCAATAACTGTCGTTCAGCTGCAGCAACGGCGGCACTCGCGCATTGAACCGAATGTACAAAAAGACCGCAAACTCCCGAATGGTGGTGGCTTTCTGAGGCTGGAAGAATATTCACCAAGGTCATAACCCGCGTTATTAGCGGCATCAACAACCGGTCTACTTCTTTCTTGTTCAAGGCCAGACGATTGAAAAAGTCGTGAAGCTCGTCGGCATAGCGTTGGCAGAAGAACTCAGGCGGCTGCGGAACAAGAGGGACACCCACGACCTGCGGGTAACTTTCATGAATCAGCCCCAGCTTTGAATGCTCCGGAATGTCTTGATAGCGGATGAAGTTCCCACTCGGTTGTATCGGTTTTGACTGATGATCGGAAAACAAACCAAGAAAAGACTTAATCACGTCTGCTCCTCCTTGGTTTGTTTTTTCATCTTCTGCTCAAAACGACATAGACTGCGGTTCACGGCACCGATGGCTGTTGCAAGACGGCGCAGGTCCGTCAACTGTGGCTCAATAAGCGCCGCCGCTGTCTGAACCCACTCCGGCTCGTGTGTGAACTCCTTCATGGAAACGCTTTGGGTCTTCTTGAGCAACGGCACATGCTTGGAAAGCAAATAGACCCGCATCTTTGTCTTGGTTTTTGATCCTCGACGCCGTACAAATGCCTGATAGGTTCTCGTTTGTCCCTCTCTTCTCTCTGTTTGCGATGCACCTAACGGATACGCATGCCGAATTGTTCTCTCCCAATAGAAGTTAGGCGTCCCTCTCCTTTCGTCCATGCGCACTCGAGGGGCAATCAAGGTCTCCTCTGCTGAAAACGCTGTTTCGTGCTTCATAGCGTGAAAAATGTCCGTCACGCCAAGCCCTTGAATCAACAGCAACTGCCGGATCTTCGCAATGCCGTCATGCAGGTTCCGAATTTCCTTCTGCATTGCGTCCGCAACTTCTTCACTGGCTAGCGTCCGCCGCAGTTCGACTTGCTGAGGATCTGCCATCAAGTTCCAGTCACGCTGCGTCATTCCTCGCTCCCAAAGAATTATTCTTAGCGGAGCCGCAGCTGTCCGCTCCGCAATAGTTAACAAGCGTCCGCAGGTGGTTCTGCATCTTTTTTTCAAGCCAAGTAATCCAAAATCCCTCGCGACCCTTGGTGTTATCCACTCCTGTGACTCTTATGGCCGCCAAAGCCGACCACATAAAAGCTTCGATCAACATTGACGTTGTGTAAGGCCCATCGAGAGCCCGTTCCATCAGCGATTTACAAACCTGGATAATCTGTCCGATCTTTCTTGATCGGGGAATGTAGGCCGGAGCCTTTTTTGCCTGGCAGTGCCTCAAGTACTGGCGTGCCTCGTTGTAGGCGCTGCCCGAACTTCTGCCATAGAGCTGTAAGAGCCTTTGCGCCGTCGGCAAAGAAACCCCTAATTCAGCACAGGCTTCTAGCAGACGGGCTATTTCACTGTCGATTTCCTCAATTGGGGTTGCGATAAAGCTCCCCGTCAAAGCGCCTTTTACTCTGAAAGCATGCTGGACATAAGCCGTTCTTTTTTCGAGCCTCATCTTGGGCCGAGCCTGCATCCAGTCAACAAATGCAAGCTGCGCTGGATCCCGACAATCTTCATGTATCTCTTCGATTTCCCCCAAAAAGGAGAATTTCAGATGAAAGTTTCGAACCAGCACCTCTACAGACAGCCTGTCCGTTCCAATTGACTGCATCAATTGCGCTACACGCAGCCCAACCCCATAGCAAACAGCCGCCCCAACGGGACTGATCTTGGCTAAATTCACGACATTGAGCATATAAATTCTGGAAAAATTCTCCATGACCGTCTGGGGTGATTGATCAGCATCCAAACCTTGGGTAGCAGACCAAGCTAAAGCGGCGCGAATGGAAAATACTGCTGCGTTATAAGCATTAGGAGTGATAGCCATCACTTCCCGCAAGTCAAAGGGCACCACACCCACATACGGTCGATTTCCGTCTTCGCCGAACTTGAAGAGAGCGAGAATTCCCAATCCATTGATCGGGCTCTGCGCAAGAACCGACTGAGATGCAGAATTCAGAGACGCCACCGTTGACCAAAGCTCGTTTTCAGCCTTTTCGCAAGCCGAAAAGCCATTAATAAAATCTTGGCGTTTCATTTCAGCTCCTTGACCCGGTACTGAGGATGCTTACCAAGCCGCTCAAGGAGAAGCCCCTTGATCGGGAACCCTGCGAGCCCTTTTAGAAACCACCCCAGTTTTTCGCGACTAAGTTGCCCACCCTTCAAAACGCCAACGTTTGCCAATGCATCAAGCATCTGTCGCTGCTCAAGACACGCAATATCACTTACGGTAAAAGCCTCTGCCCCAAAAAAATGGCGTAATGCCTGCAGCAACTGCAGTCGATAGACCTGATCATCATCACCTTCTTCAAGAAGTTTGAGCATCGGCAAGGCAGGATCGTCATAACCCAACGCCTGTATCGGTTCCCGACAACGGCGAGACCAGTTATGCAAACCTGACAACGGCGCGCAGTCCACTGTCGCACCCGATTGGAGGTAAGCTGCCGCGATCCGCAAATAGTGCATTACTAGCTCAGGTCGATGCTTGCGGACAAATTCGTCAATATCCTCACGCTCGAATCGTCGTTGTTCCAGATGTTCGTCAGGTGCAACAAGTCTTATGGATAAAACTCGCCGGCGCATGTCTGCAGCCGGAACAACGTAATTGCCCGTTCCGACAAAAAGAGCCCGAGTAGAAACTTGTTTTGTTGACGACGTTCGCAGCACGCGACTTTCGTACAAAGGCTCCGTGAGACATGTGCAAAGGGCCGGGTAATCGGCCAACGTGCCCACAATATTGTCAATTAGTACACAAGCGGGAGCGGAAGCTAGTGCCGAAAAAAGAGTCCTTCCTGTTTCTTCGGCCGAGTTTGGATAGGAAATCTCTGACGGCGGCACTTCTGAGACGAGAAGAGCAAAAACACGTGCAAGAGTGCTCTTACCAATGCCCGATATGTTGGATTGAATTAGGATCATAGGAGCGCGATCCAGCACCCCTCGCTGAACTGCCGTCAGGCCTGCGCACAAAACTGTGCTCTTCATAGAAGGCTCTACCGCAAATTCGCGATAGAGATCCTCACAGAAACGAGCCGACTCTTCAGCTTGTGATGCCGAGACCTTTCCTGTCCAAGCAAATTTTCTAAAGGGGGCAGGATCAAATGCCGCCAAAACTTTCAGGTCAGTGTGGTAGCCGGGGGTCAAACAGAGAGAGCCATCGGTGAGGACAAACGGCTGCCGAACGACTCCCATTACTTGGGGCACAGACTGCTTGTATTGCGTTGACATCAGCAAATGCACCATCCTTGCAGGCGGATCAACCGGAAGATCCGACTTTGATCTAGCATCGTGCTTCAGAAAAACACCGTACTGGCTCAAAAGCCTCGTTAAATCAGCCTCATCGATCCAAGCCAGTACTCCTGAACGGTAATCGGCCGTGTAAAGCGAACGTCCGCAAGCAACGACCTTCCCTGTTTCTGCAAGCAACTCTTCGGCGGCGTCAACGATTTCATGTATGGGGACACGAGAGATGTTGAGCGTCGGACAGCAACGGACCTCATGTAGCTCCATCCCCAGTTCTTCAAGCAGCTGGATAATGCTTAGTCCGCACGCGCATTTGACCTCCCCATACGGCTCCTGCTCCGAGGGAACGGCATACGTGGCAATTGCTTGGCACATCGGGCAAGTAATCGTTGCCATGCGGCCGTCGGTTTCCTTCAGGAAACCTGCTTTACGAAGAGCCGCAATAACAGGCACCTCTGCAGGAGAAGGGGTAACGAAATGACGTGACTTCATGCCTTTCTCCTCGCAACTAAATCGTTTACGAGAAGCACCAGCTCTGCATCTGTCGCACCCCTCGTGTAGGCGCGCACGAGCTCTTGAACTTCAGAGGCAAGCCACCGAGAACCAACCCCAATTTTTATTGGCGGAGGAAAAAGTCCTTTCTGGATATCGCCGTAAAGCTTCGTCTTTCCGATGCCTAGCAGCTCTAAAACTTCCGCCAAAATCAGTAACTTCAAAATTTCCATCACTTTTTCTCCAAAAGAGTCTTGGGGCCCCATTAGGTGTCGACGGAGTCATTCTGCAGTACCGACTTTGTCAAAAATTTTTTTGACAAGCCCTGCTCTTGTCAGTTAGCTTTTTGACAAAAAAATTTTCACCCCGGTCAGTAAAAATTCATAGCAATTTCAAAGAGTTACATGATTTCAGCCGAGTTTGGCCGATTAGCCTCCGCATGTGTCCGACTGACAAAATTCGGCAGGAGGTTTGACAGGTTTCGAGGGTTTGGAGCGAAGTGACCAAAAACTGTCACCGCAAAAAATGCCTTTTTTGGCTTTTTCCATCATCGGTGGTTACTAAAAAGACGTTGATTGCAGTAGAGTCTTGCCAAACAGTAATTACTCTCACTTAATGTGCATTTGATATCATTTCGATAGTAAATGCATGTAAGGAGTAACAATATGTCCACAGTACAGGTGGCTGTTCGATTGGACAGCAAACAAAACGATCTATTCCGATCCTTGACAAAGCAGTTGGGGATAACGCCGGCTGACGCTCTGCGGATGTTTGTTTACGCCTTCAATGCAGCCGGAGGCTTTCCTTATAGCGTCCGCATCAATGTGAAAAGTCCCGCAGAGACTTTCGAGTCAGAGCAAGAAGCGATCGACTTCACCACTCGCATGACAACCAAATTGCTTCAGGAAGTCGACAACGATGAAGCGCGGTGAAATTTGGGTTCTCAGAGATGAGGGCTACACTTCAAAGCCGCGTCCGGTAGTTGTAATTCAATCTGACGAAATCACGCAATTTCAATCAGTGGTTTTGTGTTTATAGACAAGCTTTGATTCGACCAACATTCCGACACGCGTGCAAATTGAACCCTCAATTGAAAATGGGCTCTCGAAAATCAGTTGGGTGATGACAGATAAAATCACTGCCGTGCCTAAGGAGATGCTCCACAAGAAAATTGGCACATTACGCACTGAGGAACTTCATGCGATCAACTGCCAACTCGCCATCGTACTGGGGCTTCAATCGATCGAGTTCAGATAGAGTTCTTCTATAACAGCCTATAATGAGCGGTCGGGTTTGCGAAAGAGAGAGTGTGTGTGAGGCGCCTGGACAGATAGCAAGCATCGGTTGCGTTGGTATAAGCGTTGGTATAAGTAAACTTTATACACGAAAAAAACCATTTAAAAACAACTGCGATCTGTCCACCTCATCCCACTCAAAAGTCCGCCGATGTCCGCTCGCATCAGCGGATTTTTTGTTTGCAACAAGGCCCTCAACCGCCAGGAAATGCTCGAACAGACGCATTGTCATATTAGGTTATATGGTATAGTCGAAAATGGGTGAATAGTTGCAAGAATTCCGAGATCCCGGGCTGTCTGCCGGGACTCTTTTTGCAATAGAAGAAGAACAAATTTTCGGGAGAAAACGGGTGAGTACACGACAAACCTGGTCAAGCCGCTTGACCTATATCCTGACCGTTGCTGGCGCGACGATCGGATTCGGCGCCACATGGCGCTTTCCTTATCTCGTCGGTGAAAACGGCGGTGGCGCATACGTGCTCACCTTCATTGCCGTCATGATGCTCGTCGGCATTCCCATTATCCTTGTTGAAAACGTCATCGGCCGCCGCGCACAGGCCAACAGCGTCGACGCCTTTGCTTTGGCTGGCCGTGCTCCCGGCTATTCTCCGAGTCCCTTATGGAAACTCTTCGGCTACACAGGGCTTTTGGGCGCCTTCGGCATTCTCGCCTACTACATGGTAATCGGCGGCTGGGTGATCTCATACATCTGGCATATTTTCCTCGGCGCAGCAGGCGTTGCCGGAGGCCTGGACCTTTCGAGTCCTATCACGAAAGAACTCACCGAAAGTTTCTATTCCGACACCATTGAACATTCGCCCTTTGCAATCACCTGCTACACGCTCGTCTTCGTTCTCATCAACTGGGTGATCCTGCGCAAAGGCGTCATTCAGGGCATCGAACGCTCGGTGAAGTACCTGATGCCTCTGTTGCTGCTGTGCCTGCTGATCATGGTGATTCGCAACCTCACGCTCGACGACGCTGCAGCCGGCGTGAGCTTCTACCTGACGCCTGACTTCTCCAAAATCACACCCCGACTTTTCCTTGACGTGCTCGGCCAGGTGTTCTTTGCCCTGTCACTTGGTTTCGGTGTGATGATCACGCTTTCTTCGCACCTGAACCAGAAGGAAGACATGGTCAAGACAGCTGTTATTACGGGCATCATCAATACGCTGGTGGCCGTAATGGCGGGCTTCATGATCTTTCCGTCGCTCTTTAGCGCCAATTTGGCTCCCGATTCCGGCCCGTCTCTGGTCTTCAAGTCTCTTCCGATCGCATTCTCCGAAATGTTCCTCGGCAACTTCTTTGCGATCGTCTTCTTCCTGTTGCTGGTGATTGCTGCTCTGACGACGTCGCTGACCATCTATCAAGTGATCATCAGCGTGCTTGTTGAACGTCTGCGCATCAGCCTGGGCCGCGCCATCAATCTGACGCTTGGCGGCATCTTCCTGTTCGGCAATCTGCCTTGCATTCTTGCCTATGGCCCGTGGCGCGACGTACGCATTCTCGATCGCAACATTTTCGATGCGTTCGACTTTGTGAGCGGCAACATCTGCTTTGTGATCACAGCACTCGGCGCCACCATTTTCGTGGGTTGGATTATGAAAAACAACGCCAAGGACGAAATCGACAACTGCGGTACGCTGCCGCATAAAACCACCGGCCTTTGGTTTGTCTGGGTGCGCTATGTCATTCCGGTCGTGATCATTGCGATCTTCGCATACGGCTTGCGAGGCTTCTTCGCCTAACAGCGGGTTGTATCCGACCGGACAGGAAGCGCTTCTAACTTGAGGCGCTTCCTTTTTTGTTCCTCCGGATTGCCCGTTTCTGCCAAATTCTTGTTCACTGTTGTCGTACGTCTTTTGAGCTATGGCATCCTGAAAAAGCATGGGTATCATACGAAAAGCAAAAACATCATACTGGCGGCAGTCGCGCGCCGTCCTCTTTGAGATTTCGGATATGCTCGGTCGTCTTTTTCAATCCGCTACGCTTGTTTTGCTTTTCGGCATATTCTCGCTGAGTGCAGCTGCCGCCCCCATAACCGTCACCGATCTCGAGAATCGCACAATCACGCTCAAAGACACGCCGCAGCGCATCGTCGTAGGAAACTACATCCTTAACTTCCTGATGGTGGGCGGAGCCGAGAGTTTGAAAAAAGTCGTCGCCCTGCCGCAGGACGGCTGGCAGGCCACGCGTTTTGGCGAATACACTGCGCTGACAAAGTCTTTTCCTGAGATCAAGAAAATCCCGAGCATCGGCGGCTACCACGACAACATTCTCAACACGGAAAAGATCATTTCGCTCAAGCCCGATCTCCTGTTGATCAACAAAAGCCAGTACGCCGACAACAACAAACGCGTCGAAGTTCTTCAGAAAGCCGGCATTCCGACCGTGGTGCTCGACTACCACGCGCTTACCGCTGCCAATCACACGCAAAGTACGAAAATCCTAGGCGAACTGCTCAATCAGAAATCCACGGCCGAAAGTCTGAATCGACGCTATCTTGAAGTTGCCGATATCGTCCGCGAGCGCGTTTCCAAACTCCCCGAATCAGCCAAAGCCCGCCGCGTCTACGTCGAAACCGGAAGCAAAGGTCCGGGCGAATATGGCAACACATACAACAAGGGCGTGCTCTGGGGCGGCATTCTCAATCAGCTGCAGGCAAACAACATTGCCGCGGACATGAAGCAGCCCTACGCAGCACTTTCCCGCGAATACGTGCTAGCACACAATCCGCAGATTGTTATCATCACCGGCAGTATCTGGCAAGGCGCTCATGACACCGATCAAATGCGCATGGGGCTTTCCGTCTCCCCCAAAGAAGCACAATCGCGGCTGCGCGGCTTTGCCTCTCGTCCCGAATGGAAAACCCTTGAAGCCGTCAAAACCGGAGAGATCTACGGCGTTGATCACGGCTCTCTACGCTCCATGGTTGACTACACATATCTGATGGATCTCGCCAAAATCATCTACCCTGAAACATTCGCCGATTTTGATCCGCTTGCCGAATACAACCGATTTTGGAAAACGTATCTGCCTGAAGTTGACGGCTCGGGGACGTTCTTCATCAAGCTCGAACGCTAAACCGATCGCAAAGGAAAACGAATCGTGAGTTGCGACCTGCAATACCGAATTCAAAGCCGAAAACGCCTGCGCATTCTCGCGGCCGGTGTTGTCGGAGTCGTTTTGCTTGCCTTAGCAGACCTGATGACGGGCTCTTCCGGCATGAAACTTGCCGCGGTGCTTCAGGCTCTGCTGCAAGGGCCAGAGGCCGGCACAGCTGAAGCCGTCATCGTCTGGTCCATTCGTCTGCCGATGACGCTGACGGCTTTCTTCGTAGGGGCCGCCTTATCGTTGGCCGGCCTGCAAATTCAAAACATCACCGGCAATGCATTGGCAAGTCCCTCAACACTGGGTATTTCCTCGGCCGCCGGATTCGGTGCAGCCGGCGCCATCACCGTCGGATTTACGATTTTCGGCATGCTTTGGCTCGGCACGGCACTTGCCGCTTTTTCCATGGCCATCATCGTGTCTGCAGCCATCTACTGGCTCGGCGGCCGGCGCGGCATGTCGCCTTCGACAGTGATCCTGGCGGGCATCGTCATGAACTTCTTTTTCATGGCACTGCAGCAATTCCTGCAGTACCATGCAAGCCCCGAAGTCGCGCAACTCATCAGCGGCTGGACCTTCGGAAACCTGGAGCGCAGCACATGGACCAGCACGGCAGCAGCCGCTGCCGCCGTGATCGCCGCAGCGGCATATTTGATCGGTCGCTCGTGGGAATTAACGACGCTCACCATCGGTGAAGAAAGAGCCTTGAGCCTGGGCGTTCCCGTGCGTCGTCTTCGCGTTGTCGCTTTTGGCATTAGTGCGCTGCTGATCGCCTGCTCCGTTTCGTTTATCGGAACCGTCAGCTTCGTCGGACTGGTTGCTCCGCATCTGGCCAAATTGACGCTCGGCGAAGATCAGCGCTATCTTTTGCCGGGAAGTCTTTTGACCGGCGCCATGCTGATGCTCGCAAGTTCCGTGGCCGCTAAACTGCTCTCGGCCGGCGCCGTTCTACCGGTCGGCATCGTCACAAGTCTTGTGGGGGTGCCGTTTTTGCTTGTTTTACTTTTGCGCAGCACTCACGCCCGTTACGCCTAAGCCGCGTCATTGCTTTGTTTTTGAGGCCTCGAGGCCATCGAGAAGATCGCTCATGCAGATTCTTTCAACCGCTATCCCCGACATTGTGTTGCTGGCGCCTGCCGTCTATCGAGACGATCGCGGCTATTTTCTGGAGTCATACAACCGCCGCACACTTGTTTCGCTCGGCATCAAAATTGACTTTTTACAGGACAGCGCCTCGTTTTCTCGGCAAGGCACACTCAGAGGGCTGCATTTTCAGAAGGGCGAGCACGCCCAAACCAAACTTGTGCGGGCGGTATACGGTCGCATTCTGGATGTGGCGCTGGATATTCGAGCGGGTTCCCCCACCTTCGGACAATATGTTGCAGCTGAACTCTCCGACGAAAACAATCTGCAGATGTACATTCCCAAAGGGTTTGCTCACGGCTTTGCAGTCCTCTCAGATGTCGCGCATGTGGCCTACAAAACCGACGCCTACTACGCCCCCGAAAGCGAAGGCGCGATCAATGCCGCAGACCCGGAACTTGCCATTGACTGGCAACTGAACGGCTCCGTTTGCCTGCAGTCCGGCAAGGACAGAGCCGCCTCTTCCTGGGAGAAATATTGCCAGGCGCCTGCCTTTCACTACGAAGGAGCTCGGGGATGATTTTGATCACCGGTGCCAACGGTCAATTGGGACAAGCGCTCACCGCGCTTTGTCAAAAACGAGGCATCGCATGCCGTGCTTATTCTCGTCAGGCATTGGACATCTGCAATCAAGCTCGCGTAAAAGCTTGCTTTGACTTCGAGTCCTTCGACTGCGTAATCAACTGCGCGGCCTACACCGCCGTCGACGCCGCCGAAGATGATCCGCAAACCGCTTTTTCCGTCAATGCCGAGGGGCCCCGGATTCTTGCCGAAAGCGGCGTACCGGTTATTCACGTGTCAACTGATTATGTCTTTGACGGAAAAAGTTCTTTGCCATACGGCACCGATGCCCCCGTCAATCCGCTCTCGGTTTACGGCCGCAGCAAGCGCGCCGGCGAAACCGCGCTTCTCTCAGGCGGCTTTTCGGGTCTGATCGTGCGCACGGCATGGCTTTACAGTAAGAAAGCGGACAGCCGCAATTTCTACCAAACCATCCGGCAACTCGCATCAAACCGAAACAATCTACGCGTCGTCAACGACCAGATCGGCACACCGACGCTTGTCGACGATCTGGCAAAAGCATTGGTTTCGCTCTACGAACAAAAGGCACACCTGCAGCCGATGCGGCTTTTGCACTTTACCAACGCAGGAAGCGGATCGTGGTACGACTTTGCCTGTGCCATCGTGCGGCATCTCGATTTGTCCTGCTACATCGAGCCCATTGCTACGAGCGACTATCCGACAAAAGCAAAGCGACCGTCCTACAGCGTGTTGTCGCTCAACTCGCTGCAACCCTACGCAATTGAGCCGCGGCATTGGCTGACGGCATTGACGGAAGATTCTTCCCATGTTTGAAAAAAGCATTCTCGTCACCGGCGGCGCCGGATTTATCGGAACCAATTTCGTAGCGTACTTTGCACGCACCTACCCAAACTATCGTCTGATTGACCTGGATGCGCTCACCTACGCGGGTTCTCGCTGCGCTTTTGACGCTCAAAAACAAATGCCAAACGTCGTGCCTGTCGAAGGTGACATCCGCAATGCCGAGCTCGTTCGCGATCTCCTCGAAAAATACGACATCACGGGCGTCATCCATTTTGCCGCTGAAAGCCACGTCGACAATTCCATCGTCGATCCTCTGCTTTTTGTCGACACCAACGTCAACGGAACCGTGGCGCTGTTAAACGAATCCCTTCGCTACTGGAAACGCAGGGGCTGTCTGGCTCAAGCCCGCTTTCATCATATTTCCACCGATGAAGTCTACGGAAGCCTCGGTAACGAGGGCTTTTTCACTGAAAAAACGCCCTATGCGCCCAACGGTCCCTATTCGGCAAGCAAAGCCGCTTCGGACCTGCTCGTTCGCGCCTATTGCCGCACGTACGGCATGAACGCGACGATTTCTAACTGCTCCAACAACTACGGCCCCTGGCAACACAGCGAAAAACTCATTCCCACCATTATCCGCAAGGCCCTTGCGCACGAAGCGATACCGCTTTACGGCAACGGTAGCAATGTGCGCGACTGGATTTGGGTGATGGACCACTGTCGTGCCGTTGACAAAATCTTTCACGACGGGCAAGCCGGCGAAAGCTACAACGTGGGCAGTCACGAGGAACACTCGAATCTGGACATGATGCGCATCGTTTGCCGTCTGTTGGATCGACTCGAACCCTGGAACGGACACAGCTACGAAGAGCTCATCAAAAACGTCACCGATCGCCCCGGTCACGATTTCCGCTATGCCATTGACGCAAGCAAAATCCGCCGTGAGCTCGGCTGGAACCCCGAAATGTCATTTAAAACCGGCATCAAACAAACGGTACAGTGGTATCTGAACCTTCATCGCCAACGCACAAATCAATACAAAATAAACGACGAAGACGAAAGATAACGGCAAAAGTCACCTTTCAAAAGAGAAATCTCACAAGGACTGAGCTATGAGGCACACTCATCCGCACGACCATGACCATCATCACGAAAGCCTATTGAGCGAGCTCGACCGACCGGTTCACACCGACCTGAAACTGAGCATCGAGAACCTTTCTGTGTCGTTCGGCAGCAAAACCGTTCTCTCCGACGTTTCGGCTGACATCGCAGGCGGCGAACTGGTAAGCGTCATCGGTCAGAATGGTTGCGGCAAAACCACACTGCTCAAAGCCGTGGCAGGGCTCGTGAAAGCAACCGGGCGAGTGCTCGCCACCGAAAACAGCAAAACCCTCTCCAACAGCGCCGTGGCGTATGTTCCTCAGCTCACCGCCGTCCAGAGTCGCCTCACGGTGTTTGAAATGGTGTTGCTCGGACTCGTGAATGATCTTTCGCTTACGGTCGACGGCAAAACGTTTGACCGCGTTGATGCAGTACTTCACGCCATGCACATTAATGAACTGGCCTCCGAACCGGTCCTGTCTCTGTCGGGCGGCCAAAAACAACTCGTTTTCATGGCACAGGCTTTTGTTTCCACTCCGCGTGTGTTGCTGCTTGACGAACCCACAAGCGCTCTGGACCTGCGTCATCAGCTCATCGTGATGCAAGCGGCACGCCGATACACCGAGCGCACGGGTGCCGCAACCGTGTGCGTCGTGCATGATCTGATGGCCGCCGCCCGCTTTTCCGACCGTCTCATCATGCTTGACCACGGTCGCGTGCGAGCCTGCGGCACGCCCAAAGAAGTATTAAAGCCCGATATGCTCGAAGCCGTGTATCGCGTGAGCACTCATGTGGGTCTGACCGAACCGGGTTTTATCAACGTGGTGCCGATCGAGCCGCTCTGAGCAAAGCGCAAACAAAAACACCGGGCGAGAAACATTCGCACCGGTGCCTATCGTCGACTCCGAGAATCAGCCGTTACATTTTGGCGACTTTGGTGAGTTCAACGTCAAAAATCAGCGTAGCGTAGGGAGGAATCACACCAGGGTAACCCTGTGCGCCGTATGCAAGATTGTAGGGAATCGTAAGCTTGCGCTTACCGCCCACCTTCATGCCTTCAATGCCCTGCTCCCAGCCGGCAATCACCATGCCCTGTCCAAGCGGAAATTCGATCGGCTCACCGCGCGGGATGCTCGAATCAAACACCGTACCGTCGGTGAGTTTGCCCGTATAGTGCACGCTCACAACCATACCGGACTTGGCTTCTTCTCCGGTACCGATCTGCACTTCATCAATTTCGAGCTCACCGGGTTCTGGCACTTCCTCCACCTCGAGAAGCTCAACTTCAAATTCGAGCGTTGCATTGGGAGGAATCACACCGCCGGCGCCGTATTCGCCGTAGCCGTATTCAGGAGCAATCACAAGCTTGCGCTTGCCGCCCACCTTCATGCCGGCAAAACCTTCGTCCCACCCGCGGATCACCTGACCGGCACCAAGCGTAAAGTCAAACGGCTGGCCGCGCGGAATACTCGAATCGAACACCGTGCCGTCAGTGAGTTTGCCCGTGTAATGCACGGTGATGCGAGCGCCTTTTTTGGCTTCGGCGCCGTCGCCGACCACGATGTCGGTAATCTGTAGAGGTTCGGTCATATTTTGGTTTCCGTTGTTGAGGCCGTCAGTTTGCGGCCAAATGGTTGAACTTGGCCCGTATCTTGCCGAGATTTCCTCGACGGAGCAAATCTTCGGCTCCTCAGATGCTGTTTCTAAGCAAGTTACCTTATTGCGGCTTATCGAAAGTCTAGGTAAAGTAAGCGCAACGATCGGTACGGTTTACCGACAATTCTCTTTGTTCGGATAACAGATGATGAACTTGACGAAGCATTTCAACCAGTTTTGGTGGTGGCACCTCCCATAGGGCGGGTGCGCTTTGTCACATCACAATAACGAGTGAAGTTTGAAAAGAAGAACCCGCGGACAACGAGGTCAGCGGGTTTTTTCTTATCCTCAAAAAACCACCAGACAAAGGTCCGCGGATCAACAAAAAAAGGATCTGCAAAATGAAGTCTGCCGTAACACACAAGGATCTTTCCTTCGTCCTGCCGCCTGCTCCGTGTTGGCGCCGCTGATGTTTCTCTCAGCTTCGCATCTGCATGACAAACAACACGACGAAAAAGGAAATCCAAAATGACACCGGCTCTTGAACTTCTCTACGCTTCTCAGGACCTTTCGAGCGAACAAACCGAAGAACTCTTTACCAAAATCTTTAACGGCGAAACCGACCCGGCCGTCTTTGCATCCATTCTGACAGCCCTCAAAATGAAGGGTGAAGCTCCTTCTGAAATTGCAGGCGCAGCTCGTGCCATGGTTCGCGCCGCACGACATTTTCCTCGTCCCGAAGGCATCGAAATCGGCGAAATCGTCGGTACGGGCGGCGACGGCAAACAATCAATCAACGTTTCAACCATTGCCGCGCTCGGTGCCGCGTCCAACGGCCTATTCATCGCAAAACACGGCAATCGTTCCGTTTCGTCGAAAACCGGCGCCTCAGATCTGCTGACCGCCTTGGGATTTAATATCGCCCCTGCCCCCGAACAAGCGGCCGAACTCCTTGTCCGCACAGGGTTTGCATTCTGTTTTGCTCAGCTCTACCACACTTCCATGAAAAACGTGATGCCGGTACGTTCCGCTCTCGCTACCCGCACCATCTTCAACATTCTCGGCCCGCTGACCAATCCTTCGCATCCCGACTATGCCGTCATCGGCGTTTACGACACGGCTCTGATCAAACCGGTCGCACAAACGCTCAAAGAACTCGGCATGAAACGCGGTTTTGTCGTACACGGTAGCGGTTACGACGAAGTTTCCGTTTCCGGTCCTTCGGAATATGCCCGACTGTATGAAAACGGCGACATTCAGACCGGTCGTTTTACGCCGGCCGATTTCGGCATCACGGCCAAGTACACCGAAGAAGACGTCAAAGGTGGCCTGCCGGAAGAAAACGCACGCATCGCGCAAGCCGTTTTGAGCGGCTGCGGCAAACCCGCACACAACGACATGGTTTGCGCCAACATGGCGCTTCTGCTTTTAGCCGGCAACCGAGTTCAATCGATAGCCGAGGGCGTAGAGCTCGCGCGCCAGACCCTTGCAACCGGACGCGCCCTCGGAATCGTCGAAGCACACCGCGACTTTGCCCGGAACGGTACGCTCGCGCAAGCCGCTTAAACCACATTCGCTACAAGAGAGGACACATCAAAATGCTGTTGAATCCGTTTTTTGGCAAGTTCGGCGGTCAATTCGTTCCCGAGCTGTTGATTCCGGCCTTGGATCAGCTTGAAAAGGCTTTTGTCGAAACAAAAGATGATCCGAGTTTTCAAGCCGAGCTCAACGGTCTATTGACCACCTACGCCGGTCGCCCCACGCCGATCACGCTGTGCCGCAATCTCACCAAGGGCACCAAGGCCAAGCTCTATCTCAAGCGAGAAGACCTCGTGCACGGCGGCGCACACAAAACAAATCAAGTGCTCGGTCAAGCACTTTTGGCAAAACGGATGGGCAAAACGCGCATCATTGCGGAAACTGGCGCTGGCCAGCACGGCGTAGCCACCGCCATTGTCTGCGCTCTGATGGGCTTTGAATGCCGTATCTATATGGGCGCTAAAGATGTCGCACGTCAAAAGCCCAACGTGCTTCGGATGGAATTGATGGGCGCCGAGGTTTATCCCGTCACCGAGGGAGCTGCCACGCTCAAGGAAGCATGCAACGCAGCTTTGCGTGACTGGGCCGGCAGCTTCGAAAACACGCACTATATGCTCGGTACGGCAGCTGGTCCCCATCCCTACCCCACGATTGTGAAGCAATACCAAAAAATTATCGGTGAAGAAGCCAAACGCCAGCTGATGGAAGTCGAGCATCGTCTTCCCGACGCCGTTGTGGCATGCGTGGGAGGCGGCTCCAATGCCATCGGAATCTTCACGGACTTCATCAAGGAAAAAGACGTCCGACTGATCGGTGTGGAACCCGGCGGCTTAGGCATTGAAACGGGTGAGCACGGCGCACCGCTCGGTCACGGCCAGGAAGGCATTTTCTTCGGTGCAAGATCCTTCAATATGCAAACGCCCGACGGACAGATCAAAGAGTCATATTCCATTTCCGCAGGTCTTGACTTCCCGTCGGTGGGTCCGGAACACGCATACCTGCAAAGCATCGGCCGCGCACAGTATGTCAACGCCACCGATGAAGAAGCGCTGCTTGCGTTCCGTGACTTGTGTCTGCATGAAGGCATCATTCCGGCACTCGAAAGCAGTCACGCGCTCGCGCATGCACTGCGAATGATTCGAGAAAATCCCGACAAAGAACAGATCATTCTGTGCAACCTTTCCGGCCGCGGCGACAAAGACGTCAATCAGGTGCTTGATCGTTTTGAGCGCATCGGACTCTTTAAGGACGGTCACATGAACCGCGAAGCTTACATCAACGCCACAACGCTTTGACCACAAGTGATTTAGTGAAGGACAACCATCATGACCGATCGTTTTGCAAACCTCTTTAACGCGTTGAAAGCCCGAAAGGACGGTGCTCTGGTTCCGTTCGTTAACCTATGTGATCCGACACCAGAAAAAAGTCTCGAAATTTTGGAGACCTTGACTGAAGCCGGTGCCGACGCTTTTGAACTCGGCATTCCGTTCTCCGACCCCAGCGCCGACGGTCCGGTGATTTGCCTCAGCTCCAAACGTGCACTTGCCAATGGTTCTGACACGCAAAAATGTCTGCAAGTTGTACAACAGTACCGAGCCAAACATCCCGATATGCCGATCAGCCTCATGATCTACATCAACCTCGCCTACGCACCGGGGCTTGATCATTTCTTCGCTCAGTGTCATGAAGCCGGCGTTGACGCAGTGCTGATTCCCGACATTCCGAGTTCGATGCGCGCCAGAGAATCGGAATGGGATACAGCTGCACGCGCTCACGACGTACAGCTGATCAGTTTGGTTCCTCCAAACGCCGATGCTGACAAGATACGCCGCATTTCTCAGCACAGCGAGGGCTATATCTATCTGATGTCGAGAAGCGGCGTCACCGGTACAGATCGCGCCGCCGGCATGCCCACGCATCATGTCGTCGAACTCATGAAAGACGCCGGCGCCCCGCCTGCCTTACTCGGTTTCGGCATCAGCAAGCCCGAACATGTCGCCGAAGCAATGGCTCACGGTGTTGACGGCGTTATCGTCGGCTCGGCCTACGTGCGCATCATCAATGAAAATCTCAACGACGACCAAGCCCTCAAATCCAAGCTCGCCTCTTTCACCCAACAAATGAAAGAAGCGACCTGCGGGCGACTGCTCGCCTGAAGTTCACGGGCGCCTTTCAGGCGCCCATAATTTTCTGCCAACCTACAGCAGCGACCAAAGCATTGTCTTGGCCTGAAAAAAGTTGACACGTTCCGCAAAGGAAATACGTGTCAAAAATGGATGAAAGCAACTTTGTTGGAACGAGCAACTGGCAATTTTGTGCAAAATGGGGGCAAAGAGCCCTGCCTGACGAACGCGCTGAAGCTGTGAGACAATTGCTCGAGAAAGAGCAAACGGTTGAGCAAATCGTTT
>OGNO01000041.1_pt1 | contig 118670 bp, 115 predicted proteins | sample 1573491 | NCBI WGS metagenome assembly OGNO01 (sample SAMEA2581900, study PRJEB24529) | metagenome | biome: Human gut stool | place: China | collected 2011
GGCAAGTGCTTTGTCGAGAACGCCTTTTTCCTGTTCAAAAGACTCTTCCGCTTTTGTCTTTTCACGAAGAAGTGTATTCTGTTTTGCTCTCTTCTCTACTTCCGCCAGCTGATTTTCCAGCTCCTTTTTCTTTGCCTGATCCTGTTTGATGATCGTCAGGAAATCAGAAACATCAAACACCGGCTCTTCGTCCTCATCAGATTTTTCTGCAACTTTATCTTCTGCCGGCTCTTCGGATACTTCTTTTTCTTCGTCGATCGTTTCTGCTGTATCTTCTGCTTTCACTTCATCGATGGTTTCATCAGCTGCTTCTTCTTTTGCTTCATCGACCGTTTCAGCTGCTGCTTCTGCCTTTACTTCGTCAATTGCTTCTTCCTTCACTTCATCGATCACTTCTGAAGATTCTGTTGCTTCGGCTGCTTCATTTTCTGCTGTTTCCGGTTCTGCATCATCCATATCTGCTACAAATTCTGCATATTTCTTTCCGATCTGCAGATACTGTGCATCCATTTCTTTCTCTAATTCACGGATCTGTCTTTTCAGACCGGTGATCTCCATTGTATCCTGTACACTTGTCTCAACAACTGTTTTTACATTGTTTGCTGATGCGGCAATGTTTTCTCCCACATCCTGTACCTTTTTTAAAGCTTTGTCAAAAAATCCCATGATATCAACCCCTGTCTTATTGTGTGTAAATGCACATCGATTCTGCTAAGTAAATATCATCCAAACCGACCAGAATCGCATGCCAAGTCTCGCATACGTTCGACTTGATTTTAGAGTTCTATGTCTAATATAACACACCCGAATCATTCTAACAAGTCCAAAGGCGTACACCGGAGAAAAAAGCACAGCCAATTTTTGATTCCTGAACTCAACACAAATTACGGTCAACAAGTGGGACTTCTCTTTTGTGCAAACTGCACGAAAAAAAGCACCGTCCCCGATGCTCTCTACTTGTCATCCAAAACAGTGCTTTTATAGTGCGCGATCAGGGGTTCGAACCCTGGACACCCTGATTAAGAGTCAGGTGCTCTGCCAGCTGAGCTAATCGCGCATGACATGCGTTGCTTTTACAGCAACGTTGATATAATAACAAAAAAATTTTCAAAATGCAACTCCTTTTTATAAATTTAATTTTTTTTTATAATTTTATTTTAATGTGAAAAATCATATATTATATGCCGACTTTCTTCTGTGCTATAATCAGGGGGTTAAATATCCGTTTTCAAAAATAGGATTTTCAAAAACAGTCCGGCAGGAATGATAAAAGTATGGCAATTTATATTAAAATAAGATAAGATAGAACTGTTTATAAGGAGTAAGCAGAGTGTACCATGAGATGGGATCACCTGATAAAGAAAGGATGGTTGCGAATGATAGCAAAGAAAATGCAAAAATATGTTGAAGGAAGTTCTGTTACAAGAGCAATGTTCGAAGAAGGAAAACGTCTTGCCGGGATCTATGGTGCCGAGAATGTATATGATTTCAGCCTTGGAAATCCAAGCGTAGAACCGCCCAAAGCAGTAAAGGAAAGTATGATTGATGTTTTAGAGCATGTCCATCCTAATAAAGTACATGGTTATATGAACAATGCCGGTTATGAAGAGGTGCGTGAAGCAATCGCACAGTCTTTGAACAGAAAATTTGATACACATTTTGATCAAAAGAATATTATTATGACAGTAGGGGCAGCAGGCGGACTTAACGTCGCATTAAAGACGATCATAGATCCGGGAGATGAAGTGATTGCTTTTGCTCCTTATTTTGGAGAATATAACAACTATGTAGCAAATTTTGATGGTGTAATGATTGCTATCTCTCCGAGCATACCGGATTTTCAACCAAACCTTGAGGAATTAAAAACAAAGATTACGGCAAAGACGAAAGCTGTGATCGTCAACACACCAAATAATCCGACCGGTGTGATCTATTCGGAAGAAACAATTCAGAAATTAGCAGATATTTTAAGGGAAAAGGAAAAAGAATTCGGTACAGCGATCTATCTGATCGCAGATGAACCATATCGTGAGCTTGCTTATGATGGAGCTGACGTACCGTATCTGACAAAGTATTATGAGGATACGATTGTCGGTTATTCATACAGCAAATCGTTATCGCTTCCGGGCGAGCGAATCGGATATCTTGTCATCCCAAATGAAGTGGATGATTTTGAAAATGTGGTCAATGCAGCTACGATCGCAACACGTATCTTAGGTTTTGTCAATGCACCATCCTTACAGCAGCTTGCCGTTGCAAAATGTCTGGATCAGACAACAGATATTGCAATCTATGATGAAAATCGTAAATTATTATATAATAAGTTAAAAGAACTTGGATTTACCTGTGCAAAGCCGGAAGGCGCATTTTATATGTGGGTAAAGAGTCTCGAAGAAGACGATAGTGCTTTTGTTGCAAAAGCAAAAGAGTTTAATCTGCTCTTAGTACCGGGAAGTGCCTTTATGTGTCCGGGTTATGTGCGCATTGCATATTGTGTCGATAAGAGCATGATCGAGCATTCGTTTGCGGCATTTGAAAAACTGGCAGAAAGTTATGCAGAAAAGAGGTAGAAAATGAGTAGTTGGAAAGATAATTTAAGAACGATAGAACCATATGTACCGGGAGAACAGCCGGATCTTCCCGATATGATCAAGCTGAACACGAATGAGAATCCTTATCCGCCATCTCCTAAAGTACAGGAAGTATTAGACCAATATGATATCAACGCATTGCGTTTGTATCCTGATCCGAATTCACAGCATCTTGTAGATGCGATTGCAGAATATAATGGTTTAAATTCTGATCAGGTTTTTGTCGGAGTAGGATCAGATGATGTGCTTGCAATCGCATTTATGACTTTCTTCAATTCGAAAAAGCCGATCCTTTTCCCTGATATTACTTATTCTTTTTATGATGTATGGGCAGAACTTTTTCAGATTCCATATGTCCAAAAGCCTTTAGATGATCATTTTGAGTTTGTAAGAAGTGATTATTATGGGGAAAATGGCGGTATCGTGATCGCAAATCCGAATGCACCGACCGGTGTCGTGCAGGAACTTGATGCGCTGCGTGATATCATTGACCATAACCGTGATGTAGTCGTGATCATTGATGAAGCTTATGTTGATTTTAGTGATCATAGTGCATTAGAACTGATCAAAGAATATGACAATGTATTGATCGTACAGACCTATTCTAAATCCCGTTCACTTGCTGGTATGCGTATCGGACATGCCATGGGTAGTGCAGAACTGATTGCTGCGATGAATGATGTCCGCTTTTCTTACAACAGTTATCCGATGACAAGATTGTCAGTAGAGATCGGTGCAGCTGCGATCCGTGATAAAGCGTATTTTGAAGAAATGCGTAAGCGTGTTGTCGATACCAGAGAGTGGACGAAGAAAGAATTGACACGTCTGGGATTTACTTTTGGTGATTCTAAAACCAACTTTATCTTTGCAAAGCACAAGACGATTCCGGGTGAAGTCTTTTTTGATGAGCTTCGTAAAAAGCATATCTTTGTTCGTCGTTTTGGAAATAATCCGAGAATTAAAGACTATTTGCGTATTTCGATCGGAACACAAAAAGAGATGGAAATTCTGGTACAGGAATTAGAAAAGATCGAAAAAATGCATTAAAAGAGATAAATTCATGAAAAAAATACAAGCCACAAATCCAGTAAAAATAGGGGTTTGTAGCTTGTATGATAAAAAAGTTTGAAAAAAATCAAAAAAAGTGTTGACATTCTGATAGAGCTATAATATAATCTTACTTGCGTCACGGATAAGACGGTTGTTAATGAGACAGCACTTCGGGGTGTGGCACAGTTTGGCTAGTGTACCTGATTTGGGATCAGGGGGTCGCAGGTTCGAATCCTGTCACCCCGATTGTGTGACGTGAATTGAATAAAAAAGAAGCAGGTACTTGGAGCTTCGATAAAAAATATGCGGGTGTAGTTCAATGGTAGAACACCAGCCTTCCAAGCTGGATACGTGGGTTCGATTCCCATCACCCGCTCTTATACGTGCTAGTAGCTCAGCTGGATAGAGCACCGGCCTTCTAAGCCGGTTGTCGGGGGTTCGAATCCCTCCTGGCACGCTTATCAGTTAAGATGAACCAATCTGTACTGATATTACTTATATGATGTTATTCATATGGTGGGTATAGCGCAGTTGGTTAGCGCGCCAGATTGTGGCTCTGGAGGCCGTGGGTTCGAATCCCACTATCCACCTTGAAATCCTTGTTATTATGGCAGGGATTTTTTCAATATAGGAGTGGACATTTTGTTACACTTCGGGAATATTGGATCGTTCATGATCATAATATTCCAATTATAAATAGTGGGCCGTCGCCAAGCGGTAAGGCACAGCACTTTGACTGCTGCATTCGAGGGTTCGAATCCCGCCGGTCCAGAATAGAAAAAAGAAGTCGGTTTTGACCGGCTTCTTTTTTATTTTTTTATGGAATAGGAAACTGCTCGTACAGTGGTGGTACACACGGTAATATCTTGAAATTGTATTTTTATTTCATGGCACGCATTTCCGACCATACCATAACGGCAGCTGTCACAAATGCCATGCCATCTGCGATAGGTGCTGCATACAGGATTCCTTTGATCCCAAAGATGGTAGGCAAAAAGAACATCAGCGGCAGCAAAAAGATGATCTGTCTTGTCAGAGACAGGAATGTACCTTTGTTAGCTTTACCGATGGAAGTAAAGAATGTAGAAGAGATTGGCTGCATAAAGTTTGCCCATGCCATTAACATAAAGATACGGAAGTAGAAAGATCCGAATTCAAAATATTCTTTCGATCCATTCCCAAACAGTGCCAGCAGTTGGTGCGGAAAGAGCTGAAAGATTACAAAAGCGATTACCGATACGGTTCCACCTGCGATCACAGCATAGCGGTATGCGGCTTTTACACGTTTATATTGGCGTGCACCATAGTTAAAACTTTCAATCGGCTGGCTGCCCTGAGACAATCCGATCACGATGGAAAAGTAAAGCTGTCCGACTTTCATAACGATTCCGGCACAGGCGATCGGGATTGCTTCACCATATTGAGAAAGAGAACCATAATGTTTGAGCAGATTGTTCATACAGATCTGTACGGTCATCATTGCAATCTGGTTAAAGCAGGAAGCCATGCCAAGTGCCATGATCCTTTTCAGATAAACAGTCTGTGGACGCAAATGTTTTTTTTCGATTGTTACGGTCCGATAGTGTCTTAAATAGTTCAGAGCCAGAAATGCAGAAAAGATCTGACCGATGATCGTTGCAAGAGCAGCACCGACCATACCCCAGCGGAGAACAAGTACAAAAAGAGCGTCCAATACAATGTTGATTATGGCACCGGACAGATTGCATATCATTGTCATCTTTGGGCTGCCATCGGCACGGATCAGATGACCGCCACCGATTGTAATGATCAGGAAAGGAAAACCGATCGCTGTGATGCTGACATATTGCTTTGCAAGCGGCAGTACATTATCAGGAGAACCAAAGCACTTTAACATCGGATCTAAGAAAAGTTCCGTTCCGATAAATAGGATTGCTCCCAGACCAAGAAGCATCGTGATCGAGTTACCAAGAAAATATGGTGCTTTTTGGGATTCACCGGCTCCCATATGCAGGTTGAAGCTGGATGCACCACCGATACCAAACATCAATGCAATCGCTGTACACATCATAGAAAGCGGAAATGCAATATTTGTTGCAGCATTTCCTAATGTACCGACAGCGTTGCCGATAAATAACTGATCGGCGATGTTATAAACAGCACTGACCATCATTGCAATGATGCTTGGAACAGCAAACTTGATCATCAATTGGTTGATATTTCCGGCTGCCAGTGGATTGTCTGTTGTATTTTGTGTTGTGTTCATAAATCATCCTCATTTCTAGCTTATTTTATTTTGCAATAAAAAGGTTCATTCTATAGTAATGATACATCAATAAGAAGAGTTTTTTGCAATAATTATTATACTATGTGGTGTCAAGAAAGATATGCTTTCCTTTTTTTTGCCCTAATGTTATAATCATTCTGAATAAAAAATTGTAGGCATTCTTAAAATCGGTTTTGATATGATACAAAAGATTTTAAGAATACAATAGCATATGAATAATGGAGGTAAATTTACATGGATAAAGTTACAATTTCTGATGCTGTAAAGTACATAGGCGTAGATGATACAGATCTGGATCTTTTTGAAGGACAGTATATTATTCCGAATGGGGTATCATATAACTCATATGTCATTTTAGATGAGAAGACAGCAGTTATGGATACCGTAGATGCAAGAAAATCCAAAGAGTGGTTTGAAAATCTAAAAGCTGCCTTAGATGGCAGAACAGTAGATTATCTTGTAATCTCTCATCTTGAGCCGGATCATGCTTCTAATGTAAAGGCATTAGCAGATGCGTATCCCGATGCAAAATTAGTGCTTAGTGTCAAAGCCAAAGCAATGCTTCCACAGTTTTTTGATATTGAAAATCTTGAGGAACGTGCGATCGCAGTCAAAGAGGGCGATACATTAGAACTTGGTGCACATAAATTAACATTTGTCATGGCTCCGATGGTACATTGGCCGGAAGTTATGGTGGAATATGAGTCAACAGAAAAGATTCTGTTTTCAGCAGACGGTTTTGGTAAGTTTGGTGCTTTAAGTGCAGATGAAGACTGGACTTGTGAAGCCAGAAGATACTATTTTAATATAGTAGGAAAATATGGTGCTCCGGTGCAGACATTACTGAAGAAGGCAGCAGGTTTGGATATTCAGACAATCTGTCCGCTGCATGGACCGATCTTAAAAGAAAATTTAGGATATTATATTGATAAGTATAACACATGGAGCAGTTATGAACCGGAAGATGAAGGTGTTTTGGTTGCAAGTGCGTCCATTCATGGAAATACGAGAAAGGCAGCAGAAAAGATGGCAGAGATCCTGAAAGAAAAGGGTGCTGCCAAGGTTGCATTTACTGATCTGACCCGTGATGATATGGCAGAGGCTGTTGAAGATGCATTTCGTTACAGTAAGTTAGTTCTTTGTGCAGCGTCTTATGATGGCGGTGTGTTCCCTCCGATGGAAGACTTCTTAAACCGACTTGCCCATAAGAGCTATCAGAAGCGTAAGGTTGCAATGATTGAGAACGGTTCCTGGGCACCAACAGCAAAAAGAGCGATGACAGGTATGTTAGAGGGTATGAAGAATCTTTCTATATGTGAGAATAATGTTACGATCATGTCTGTTATGAAAGACAAAGATATCGCAGCAATGGAAACACTTGCAGATGAACTCCTCTCAGAGTAGCATTTTGTAAGACAGTTCAAAATAACAGAAAAATTAAGTATGTCCTCTCAGTATCTTCTTAGCGAAAAATATCGAGAGGACATGATACAGGTATGGAGGCAAGAATGATACGAATAATTACGGACAGTTTATGTGATTTGACAATGGAATATGCAAAGGAGATCAATATTGATATCCTTCCGTTAAATGTATGTTTTGGTGAAGAAGAGTACAAATGCGGTATAGAATTATCAAATGAAGATTTTTATACAAAGTTAGAAGAAAACAGTACTCCGCCATCAACATCAGCAGTAAATCCTTATGATTTTGAAGAGGTTTTTCAGCGGTATGCAGATGCCGGAGATGACGTGGTAGCGATTATTTTCTCAAAGGGAATGAGTGCTACTTTCCAGTCGGCATATATTGCACAGGAAAAAGTGGACTCTGACAAGATCCATCTGATCGATTGTGAAAATGGAGCAATGGGGCAGTCTCTTCTTGTTAAGACAGCTGTTTCACTTCGTGATGCGGGAAAGAGTGCCAAAGAGATTGAAGATGCGATCCGTAAATTACTTCCGCAGACAAAGACATACATTGTTATTGACACAATGGAATATTTAAAACGTGGCGGCAGAATCTCAAAGAGTGCAGCACTTATCGGCGGATTGATGAAACTTCATCCGGTTTTGCAGGTAGTAGCGGATGGCGCAAAGCCGGTAGACAAGGTTAAGGGAAAGAAGTCTTGTAATGCATGGCTTGTCAACCGCTTACTTGAAAATCCGGCTGATCCCGACTACCCGATCGTAATTGGTCATTCCAATGCACCGGAACGTGCAGAAAAGCTCAAAGAACAGCTTGAAGAAGCAGGCGTAAAGAATCCGGTATTCGTAACATGTATCGGACCTGTCGTTGGTACACATATCGGACCAAACAGCCTTGGTATCGGTTATATTGAAAAATAATATTGCATTCCCCGGAATCCCTTTTGTATGATAAGGAATACTTGTGATACAAAAGGGATTTTTTTGGAATGATTCCTCCTTCTGTGTCATATGATGAAAAAGAACACGTTCGATACCGGACATATAAAAATGCATTGGTAAGATTAATGTATTTATGATCGGAATTAAAATCAGGGGAGCAGGGGGTTGTAAAATGGAAGATAAGACGGAAGAAATTGTAAAACAATATCCGATTCATGTGAATGGAAAAAGGAGAATTCGTGGTGCAATCCTCTTTGAAGCCAAAGAAGGTATTTTTACACTGATCCATTGCCGGGAAAGTGAGAAGAAGCTTAGTTTTACGGAGCAGATTAAGATGAAGCTGGAAGAACAGGGACGCAAGGCGATTGATCTGGCATTGAAGACAGAGAATGGTTCTTATACAACGAGAGATAAACAGGGTAATGTATGGATATTAAAGCGGTGGTTTTTAGGAAGAGAATGTAACCTGCATGATAATGATGATGTCAGGGAGGTTGTACAAAATCTTGCCTGTCTGCATCGGGAATTTGTTTATCCGGCACAAGATATAATAAAAGATGCGTCTAAGATATTGACGCAGGAGCAGGATCAGACGAAGACGGATTGTTTGGAAGATTTCAAAAAGTGGGGTTGCAAAAAAGAAATCACGGGAACATTGCATCGCCACATGCGTGAAATGAAACGCGTTTATAATTATATCCGTACGAAAAAGCAGAAAAACGAAATGGAGATCTGTATATTAAATCTTTTCCCGCTGTATTATGAACAGGCAGGAAAAGCTCTTGAACAGATGGATCAGGAATCTTTTTTGTATTTGCAGCAACAGTCTGTCAATGAAGGCCGTCTGTATCATGGCAGTTATAATCATCATAATGTTCTTTTTACGGAACATGAGATTGCGGTTGTTAATTTTGAACGGGCAGAGTTTGGCATGCAAATTGTGGATCTGTATCATTTTTTGCGGAAATGGATGGAAAAAAAGGGCTGGAGTGTGCATAGCGGTGTAAGAATGATTGAAGAATATCAAAAAATACGACCGCTTTCCGATATCGAAGCAAAAATGCTGTATCTTTTGTTTTTATTTCCGGAAAAGTTCTGGAAACAGATTGATTTTTATTACAATGGAAAGAAATCATGGATGTCTTTGAAAAACTATGAAAAACTTAGAAAAATGGAAGAACAGGAGCAGGAGCGTCAAAAGTTTTTAAGAGAGATCAGGGGGCTTTTATTTTAGAGAAGTGTGTGGTAAAATATAAATAGGTATGTCTATATATTTGCAAGGGACGAATGCAAAAGCATATACTTATTTTGAGAAGATTATTGTGTCGGAAGAAGGCATTGACACTCTGATCGGAAGATATTACACGGATGTAGATGAAGGGACGAATGAATGTTGAAAAGAACACACAAACACATTACTTTACTGGTATGCATAGCTGCTTTATGCGTAACCGTTCTGACTTCGTGTAGTATTTCGATTAAAAAGAGGAACAATACAGCGGCATCGACGCCGGCAATAGAAACACATGGTGTAACCGGAGTTGTTTTGAAGAACGATACGGCAAAAGAAGAGATCCAGTTAAGAGAATTAGAAACAGATACTGTAGATACATTATCCTATGGTGAGACTTCGGTAGTGACAGATCGCTATCAACAGGAAAAAGATGCATCTGAGATTGAGATAGGAGAGATCTTTACGGTGGAATACCGCATTAGTGATGCAAAGATCGTGACAGCATCCGTTCCGGAAGACGAATGGGAATATCAGGACGTTAAGAAATTTTCATTTGATGCGGATCAGAATATGATGAAATTTGCTGGTGAAAAATACCAATATGACCAGCATACTTATTTTGCGTCCGAGACAGCACAGATCGATACAATGGAGTTTAGTTCGCAGGATGTGTTGACAGTCCGTGGTATCGGTATTAAAGTATATTCAGCAGTCAGAACATCCGGTCATGGCTATATCCGTATTACGAATTATAATGATTTCAAAGGTGGTATGGCAGAAGTGGGAGACAAGATCATTGTTCCTGTTTCAGATAATATGCTTATCACTGCCGGAGAAGGCACATATCGTCTGACATTGTCAAAGACCGGAGCAAGTGCGACAAAGACTGTTATGGTTAAGGCGGATTCGGAAGTTGTTGTTGATTTTAGTGATTATGTACCAACGAAGAAAAACATTGGTGAAGTTACATTCAATGTAGAGCCGGAAGGAGCAGATGTTGCCTTGAACGGTACAACGATCCGCTATGACAAGCCGGTACGGTTAAATTATGGCAAATATAAAGTTACAGTGTCTATGACAGGATATCAGACGTATTCCGGTATTTTAGATGTAGAAGAAGCATCGAAAACAATATCGATCAGCCTGACCGATGAGGAGGAGTCAGAAGCTTCTGCGACACCATCGGCAAGCAGTACACCGGCTGCATCTTCCTCGTCTTCAGATAGTTCGAGTGACAGTAATACTGTTACGAAGAAGATCGACAGCGGACATACGATCACGGTATCAGCACCGGAAGGTGCATCTGTATATCTGGATAATGTTTATAAAGGTATGGCACCTTGTACATTTACAAAAGTGATCGGTTCTCAGACTATTACATTAAGTGAGACCGGAAAAGTTACAAAGAGTTATACGGTAGATATTCTGGATGATGACAAGAATACCAAACTATCATTTGCTGATCTTGTAGCAGATGATACACAATAATCGACAAAACCGGTGAAAATAGTTTCGTCACGAACAAGAAATACTAAATATAAGAACGCTTATGCGTCTATAGATAAATCAATCACTTTACGGCATATGCCGGATGACAGGAGGAAAATTCATGAATTACAAAGAAAGCTATAAGGCATGGTTAGAAAATCCATATTTTGATGAAGACACCAAAAAGGAATTGCAGGCAATTGCAAATGACGACAATGAAATCAAAGAACGTTTTTATACCGATCTTGAATTTGGCACAGCAGGACTTCGTGGCATTATCGGAGCCGGCACAAACCGCATGAATATCTATACGGTTCGTAAAGCGACACAGGGACTTGCTAATTATATTGTAAAAGCAGGTAAGACAAGCCAGGGCGTTGCAATCGCATATGACTCCAGAAGAATGTCACCGGAATTTGCTGATGAAGCTGCTCTTTGCCTGGCTGCGAATGGTATCAAAGCTTATGTTTTTGAATCACTCAGACCAACACCGGAGCTTTCCTTTGCTGTAAGAGAATTAAAATGTATCGCCGGTATTAACGTGACTGCAAGCCACAATCCACCGGAATACAATGGTTATAAAGTATATTGGGAAGATGGTGCACAGATCACACCACCTCATGATACCGGCATTATGGATGAAGTAAAAGCTGTTACGGATTATGCAACAGTTAAGACAATGGATAAGAGGGACGCACAGGAAAAAGGTCTATATGAAGTGATCGGTGCTGCGATTGATGATAAATATATTGAAGAACTTAAAAAACAGGTGATTCATTGGGACAGCATCAAAGAAGTTGGAAAAGACATTAAGATCGTATATACACCATTACATGGAACAGGTAATATCCCGGCAAGACGTGTCTTAAAAGAGATTGGTTTTGAAAATGTATATGTTGTACCGGAGCAGGAGCTTCCTGATGGCGAGTTCCCAACAGTAAGTTATCCAAATCCGGAAGCTGCAGAAGCTTTTGAACTTGCATTAAAGCTTGCAAAAGAAAAGGATGCCGATCTGGTACTTGCGACTGATCCGGATGCCGATCGTCTTGGTGTCTATGTGAAGGATACAAAGAGCGGAGAATACATTGCATTAACAGGTAATATGTCAGGTTGTCTACTTGCTGATTATGAGATTTCCCAGATTAAAGAGACAAAAGGGCTTCCTGAGGATGGTAAGCTGATCAAGACGATCGTTACATCGAATCTTGCAGATGCGATTGCAAAATACTATGATGTTGACTTGATCGAAGTATTGACCGGATTTAAGTTTATCGGTCAGCAGATCCTTGGATTTGAGACAACCGGCAAGGGCAAATATCTCTTTGGTTTTGAAGAGAGTTATGGCTGCCTGATCGGCACACATGCTCGTGATAAGGATGCGATCGTTGCTACAATGGCACTTTGTGAAGCAGCAGCTTACTATAAGACAAAGAACATGACATTATGGGATGCCATGATCGCTATGTATGAGAGATATGGTTATTATAAAGATGGTGTACAGGCTGTAACCATGAAAGGTATCGAAGGTCTTGCTAAGATTCAGGAGATTATGGCAACACTTCGTAAAGAGCCATTAAAAGAGTTCTGCGGACACAAAGTCACATCATTCCGTGATTATCAGGCAGATACGATTACAGATATTACAACCGGTGAGGTAAAACCAACAGGACTTCCAAAGTCAAACGTATTATACTTTGATATGTCAGACAATGTATGGATGTGTATCAGACCTTCCGGAACAGAACCTAAGATCAAATTCTACTATGGTGTTGTAGGTACTTCTCTTGAAGATGCAGACAAGCAGTCAGAAGAAATGGCAGCAGCCGTTACAAAATTAGTAGAATCTATGTCATAAAAAAAATCTTCGAAAACATTCCGGTCTGGTATATGAGAGAACCGGCAGTGTTTTCAGATATTTTCCCGCTAAACATTTTTGTATATAGGATTATGTTATGAAACGGATCTTTGATATAAGATCTGTTTCATGCAAAAATGTTTAGTGGGTTTTGTTATCTTATCAGGGGTGAATTTCTCTAAACAGATCATGGTGTTAAGTGGTCTGAATTTCCCTGACACCCTAATCTTAAAAAGTAAAAACAAAAAGGAGAAACGAATGAAAACAAGTAATAGTGAAAGAATACTACTGCCATTGTATTTTGTTATGGTAGGTGTAGCAGTATGTTTGAACTTTTTTAGCGGTGCTAAGCCGGACATGGCAAATTTGGTCGTTAATATCAGTATGTTTATCATTATCGGTGCCGTGATCCTTTGGGCCAATACACAGTGCTTTATGCCGGTCAATAAAATGATCAAAAGCATGAAATATGCTGTAGAGACTATGGAGATTGATTTTAATAAAAGCGGAGCATATCTTTGGGAACAATACAAGGATGAGACAAATTTTTTTCATAATAAAGCATTAAACCGCAAATTTAATGAATACCGGGTAGAACGAAAACGTTTGAATATGCTTTCTGCATATGGATCAACCTGTGATCTGGCGGATTATATCAATGAAGATTATTTTGATGCTGTAATCAAAAAAGGAATTTTAAGTATTATACCGGGTGTTATGACAGGTCTTGGTATTCTTGGTACTTTTATCGGACTTTCAATCGGTCTGCAAAATTTTAATACCGGAAGTGCAGCAGAGATCACAAATAGTATCGCACCTTTGATGGATGGTATTAAGATCGCATTTCATACATCTATCTATGGTATGGTTTTTTCGCTGATCTTTAACTTTGTATATAAAAAGAATTTGGAAGATGCATATAACGCAGTAGAATATTTTCTAAATGCTTATCATAAATATGTACTGCCGGATATGGCAAATGATCAGATCGGAATGCTTTTGAAGTTCCAGGAACACCAGATGCAGGAGATGGAAAAGCTTTTGGATTCTTTTGGAGACAGTCTGGCGCAAAAGATTGCCAATGCAATGAAAAATCCGTATGGAAGATAGTTCGAAATGAGTATAAGAAACGAGGGAAAAATGCGTAATAAACATAAGCGGGAAGAAGAAGAGACAAGTTATTGGCTGTCGTATTCCGATATGATGGCGGCATTGCTTTTGATCTTTATATTGATTATTTCTTTTACAATCTTACAATCTACGTCCCAATATGAAGAAAAGCAGGCGGAGTTAGTGCAGCAGCAGGAAGTGATAAAAGAACAGCAGGAACAGTTAGATAAGCTGATCGGAATCCGTAAAGAGCTGATCGAAGCATTGAAAGAGGAATTCGACGGAACCGATATGAGTATCAATGTCGATGAAAAGACAGGTTCGATCGCATTGGATTCAAGCATTCTTTTTGATTCGGGACAGGCAGTGTTAAAGCAGTCGGGAGAAAGTCTTTTAAAGAAATTTATACCAAAATATATTGGTGTTTTGACAAATAAACAGTTTAAGGAGTATGTTTCGGAAATCATCATTGAAGGTCATACTGATTCGGAAGGTGATTATCTGTATAACTTAGAGCTTTCACAAAAGAGAGCATTGTCGGTGTCTTCTTATTGTCTGAATGCAAAGAGTGCGGTTTTATCAGAAAGTAAGATCAAAGGGGTACGTGATATGATTACGGCAAATGGAAAGTCTTTTAGCAATCCTGTATTGGATAAGGATGGAAAAGAAGATCGGAATGCATCGCGACGTGTAGAATTTTTATTCCGCTTAAAGGATGAAGATATGATCAATCAGATGAGCGATGTTCTTAGCGAATAGATCAGGGGGATATAAGCTTTCGTTGACTTCTAATGTGAATTATTTTATAATAAAAACACATGCAAAAGCAAAGCCATCTATACATGCAGTGTAGGTGGCTTTTTTATGGAATAGGAAAATGCTTGTACAGTGGTGGTACACATAGCAAAGCGCTGGCTTTGCGCTTTTTATAACATAAGGAGATGTCGATAGGGGGAGGTTTTATGCAGGAAAAATTAGATCAATGGATTAATTGGGTAGAATATGATGAGCTGCTGGCAGGATGTCACAATGCACCTCATAATATTCTGGGATTACACAACTTTGGCAAAGGACAGGTCTTTACTGTATATCGTCCGGAAGCAAAGCAGATTTTTGTAACAAATGCTAAGGGAGAGCAGAAAGTTGAACTCGAAGAAGTTGGAGAAGGCAGTGGTTTCTTTGGGCTATATGTAGATGGAAAGAAATATAAGTCAGATTATCTGCTTCATATCTATTATGGAGAGAATGATGTGGTGGTCACAGCTGATCCATATGCATTTGAACCACAGATCAGTAGTGATGATCTGTATCTTTTCGCAGAAGGAAAGCATTATCAGATCTATGATAAGTTGGGTGCACATCCTATGACGATCAATGGTGTGAAGGGTACGTATTTTGCGGTCTGGGCACCTCATGCACGAGCAGTCAGTGTGGTTGGAAACTTTAATATGTGGGATGGACGACTTCATTTGATGCGTACATTGGAGGTGTCAGGAGTTTATGAGATATTTATTCCCGGAGTAGAACCGGGAGCTGTTTACAAATACCAGATCTTAACGCGAAAAGGCGATCTGCTGATGAAGTCGGATCCTTATGCAAATTGTGCAGAACTTCGTCCCAATAATGCTTCTGTAGTAGCTGATATAGAAGGTTATCATTGGAAAGACAACAAATGGATGAATGCCAGAGTCAAAGAGACAAGACAGTCTCTTCGTAAAAAGCCGATGGCTATTTATGAAATGCATTTAGGATCATGGAAAAAGAAAGATGACGGAACGGAAGATGGTTTCTATAACTATCGCGAACTTGCTCCGATGGTTGCAGACTATGTTCTGAAAATGGGCTATACGCATGTTGAGCTTATGGGAATTGCAGAGCATCCGTTTGATGGTTCGTGGGGATATCAGGTAACCGGATATTATGCTCCGACAAGACGTTACGGAGATCCAAAAGACTTTATGTACTTTGTGGATTATATGCATGAAAAGGGTATTTATGTGATTTTAGACTGGGTACCGGCACATTTTCCAAAGGATGAGCATGGACTTGGAAACTTTGATGGACAGCCATTGTATGAACATCCTGATAAAAGACGTGGTGAACATCCACACTGGGGCACATATATTTTTAATTATAACAAAAAAGAAGTCGAGAACTTCCTGCTTGCAAACGGACTTTTCTGGCTGAGGAAATTCCATGTGGACGGATTACGTGTGGATGCTGTTGCTTCTATGCTTTATCTCGATTATGGAAAAGATGATGGAGAATGGCTGCCCAACGAAGATGGTGGCAATGAAAACTATGATGCGATCCATTTGTTCCATCATATGAACCGTGAATTTGAAAAGCAGGCTCCGGGAACCTTGATCATAGCGGAAGAATCTACTGCATGGGCGGGTGTGACTTCTCCGGTAGAGCTTGGCGGACTTGGCTTCCTGTTCAAATGGAATATGGGCTGGATGAATGATTTCCTTGAATATATGCATATGGATCCATATTTTAGGGCAAATAACCATGGAAGACTGACTTTTAGTATGCAATATGCATATAGCGAGAACTTTATTCAGGTTTTATCACATGATGAGGTAGTGCATGGAAAAGGCTCTATGATCAATAAAATGCCGGGTGAAATCGATGATAAATTTGCAAATCTGCGTACTGCGTATGGCTTTATGTATGGTCATCCCGGCAAGAAGCTTCTCTTTATGGGACAGGAATTTGCCCAGTTTAGAGAGTGGAGTGAAAAGCGAAGTCTGGATTGGTTCCTTCTTGATGAAGAAAGAAACAAACAGATGCAGGATTTTGTACGCGAACTGAACCATTTATATGCAAAGTATGATGCATTGTATGTAAATGATTATGATACGATGGGGTTTGAATGGATGAGCTGTGAAAATGCACAGATGAGTACCGTCAGCTTTGTGAGACGTGGTTTAAGTGCAAAAGACCAGTTGCTTTTCATTTGTAACTTTACACCGGTAGAATATGATGCATATCGTACAGGTGTACCATGCAGAGGACGTTATGAGCTGCTTCTTTCATCAGATGAAGAACGCTTTGGTGGAACAGGTGTACAGAATAAGAAATATGTCGAAGCAGATAAAGAAGAATGTGAAGGAAAAACATATTCTTTACAAATGAAGCTTCCACCATTGTCTGTCAATGTATATCGTTTTGACTATAAAAAATAAAAGCAGGGAATAAGAAGGAACTCTATACTATAAGAACAATAAAAACAGCCGGTTTGGCAATTCTTTCAAGCGTTTGTATGGCTGGAAAGAATGTAGTCAGACCGGCTGTTTTGTAGTCTGGTTATTTTGTGTGTTACAGTTAAGCTGTAATGCGGAAAGTGTAGCAGGAAAAGGTTCTGATTGCCGGCTAGTAAAGCCGTGTCTTTCCGGCGATATATCCTGTATATGTTTTACTGCCTTTTTTATATGTGACATGGTAAACTTTCTTAGAAGCTGTCACATAGGTTCTGGAAATACAGGTTATTTTTGCTTTCTTTGGAATAGTAGCAAGTTTTGTACCTTTCAGGCCTGGCTGTTTATATAATGCAGTTTTTTTACGAATCGTACGCTTTTTATTCCGTGGCGTAGTAGAAGTTGTCAGGTAAGTTAAGCTGCCATAGAAATTAGCACCATTTACTGTTTTATATGGGCGGATATAATAATAATATTCCCGGTTGTATGTTAGCTTTTTATTAATCCATTTTGTTGTGGTATTCGCAGATATTGTTTTGACTTTCTTATAAGATTTAGCATTGTAGGTGTTTTTTCTAAATATTTGATAACCACATTTGTTGCTTCCTTTTTTCCATTTTAAGGTAATCTGGCGTGATGCGGATTTGCTTTTAAAGGAAGAGATCTTTGCAGGATTAATATTATATTGTCTGGTGACACTGCCTCTATAAGCACCGATACCTTTTGCGGTAACAGAAGCTTTACCGATTGCAGTATTGTTAGAATAGGTCAATTTGTAATCAGTCCCCTGTACTAATGTCTGCCCATTGTAGCGAACTGTTACGGCAGGAGAGATGGCTTTTCCGGAGTAGGTCTGATTCGGAATAGACGAAATTGTAGCAGACGCAATGCTTGTACCGGTTGGTGCCGTACTTGTTAAAGAATCGGCAGCAGAATAGAAGAAGTTACAATCTACTTTACCGCTGATTCCGGAAATTGTACCGGAGCTGCTATATTGCCATTGCTGATAGGCACCGGTGTAGGTGGTTTTACTGTTATACTGCGCCAGCCAGATGTTATAAGAACTTCCAAGAGAAGCACCATCAATACGAGTTGTCAGGTCGCTTTTGTTTGCATAGATGGCAGGCGTATATCCGGCTGCTGCGATCGTATCACAGAAAGCCTTTACCTGGTTGGTCGCCTGTGTCTTGCTAAGATTTGCTTTATAAGAACGGCCTTTGTTCGTACCCGGCTCAAAATCAATCGTAACAGGAAGTGTGATATTGTAATCTTTTATCTTTTCAATACAATAATTGGCTTCTGCAATTGCCTCATCTGTAGAGATTGCTTCTGTATAATAATAAACTCCAACCGGAATTCCGGCTGCGATTGCCCCTTGAATGTATTCATCGAATTTAACATCGGCACACAGGTTGCCGGTACTGCCGTAACCACGATAACCGACACGCAGGATCGCATAGTCAATGCCGGTTGCAGCAACTGCATTCCAGTCAATCGTACCATTATGATAAGAAACATCAATACCGTTAAAAATGTACATCCCATCAAATGCATCCGCATGTGTGTAAGTAGAGTTTGTCAATGGACTGACACTCTGGCTTGAACCTTTATAAGAAAAGGTATTTTTCTTAAAGGAATAGCTTTTCTGTGTATTTGTATTTTTTGTTGTATCGGTATCTTTTATAGTGTCGGTAGTTTCGGTACTGTCAGTACTGATAGCAGGTTGAGTCGCTACAGAAGCAGCAAAAGCAGTGTGTTCTGAGATTACAGAGCAGGCCATGCTGAGTACCAGGATAGATGTTAGTAATTTTTTTCTCATTATGTTCTCCATTCTTTTTGTATTTTCTTATGGGATTGAAAACTGTTCATAACAGTAGTAATGTATCAGCAAGAATTGCCAAAGCAATTCTTAGCGTGTAAAGCTCATTCTTCGCACTTTCTTATTTTACCATAAAATAAGGCAATTACATGTCTGAATATAAAAAAATTGATAAGTTTGGAAGATACAAAGCAATATCTGGGACAAGAGAATATTCAGATCCCGGTGTAGTATTTTCTGATTCAGCAAAAGGTTACAAGAGAATTGGTGCATAATTGTATTAAATTTGTACTATTTTTTTGAAAATAATGTGATACTATAGTATCTAGTATTTTTATGGAACAGAAAATACTTGTATAGAAGCAATATAATAACTTCGAAATCCAGATGCTTTGCATCTGACACACTTTGTGCTTAAAGATATAAAAGCATGCTGATGTTGCTTTTTATTTAGAAAGAAACGAGGAACAATATGAAATATGTAAGGCAATTTGTAATTATTATGTTATTTACTTTTTTAGGTGAAGTGTTAAAAGCATTACTTCCGTTTCCGGTGCCTGCCAGCATTTATGGATTGCTTGCACTTCTGATCGCACTTGAAACAAAGCTGCTTCCGTTAGCCTCTGTTCGGGATGTAGGCGAATTCTTTGTAGAGATCATGCCGCTCACTTTTATTCCGGCAGGTGTCGGTCTTTTAGAGTCATGGGGCGTAATGAAACCAATGCTTGGCAGTCTTGTGTTAACAGTCGTGGTATCTACGATATTGGTTATGGCAGTATCCGGTCTGGTAACGCAGGGGGTGATCGCACTTCGAAAAAGAAGAAATATGGATGAAGTTTAAAAGGTGTTTATAAAAGAGACACATCATGTCAAATTTGTATCATAAATCGAGTTAGTAAAAAGTTCAAAAACCGGGAGAGAAGAATTATATGAAAGATTTTATACAGGAATCAGTTTTTTTTGGAGTGTTTATCAGTTTGTGTACTTATGAGATCGGACTACTTTTGAAAAAGAAAGTAAATTTTCCGTTGTTTAATCCGTTATTGATCTCAATTGCAGCAACAATTGTTTTTTTGGTGGGGTTTGATATTGATTATGCAACTTATGAGGAAGGGGCTAAGTATCTTAGCTATTTCCTGACACCATCGACAGTTTGTCTTGCAATTCCTTTGCACCAGCAGTTTGAAAAATTAAAAAAGAACTGGGTCGCAATTTTATCAGGTATTTTGGCAGGATGTCTGACAAGTGCGATCTGTGTTTTCCTTTTTGCAGTCGTATTTTCTTATGAACATAAGGAATATGTTTCATTGCTTCCTAAATCTATCACAACAGCGATTGGAATGGGGGTTTCAGAAGAACTGAACGGTTATGTAACGATTTCGGTAGCGGTGATCGTAGTGACGGGAATTCTTGGTAATGTGATCGCTGAAATGATCTATAAGATCTTTCATATTACAGAACCGATTGCCAAAGGCGTTGCGTTAGGCACTTCGGCACATGCAATGGGAACAGCCAAAGCACTTGAAATTGGCGAAATAGAAGGTGCCATGAGTGGGTTATCTATTGCAGTTTCGGGTGTGATCACAGTTGTATTGGCACCGTTCTTTGCGACATTGATATAGATAAATGTACTCTCAGAAATCCGGCTGAAGGATTTGTTTTGAAAAATTACCGAGAGTATATATAAACAGAATGGAGGGATACTATGTATCAAAATGTAATTTTTGATCTGGATGGAACTTTGTTAAACACATTAGAAGATTTAAAGGATAGTACAAATTATGCACTGGCTCAGCATGGTTATCCAACCCGTACTCTGGAAGAAGTGCGTTGCTTTGTAGGCAATGGAATACGTAAATTGATCGATCGGGCAGTGCCGGAGGGAACAAGTGTTGAGAAAACGGATAAAGTCTTTGCAACATTCCGTGAGTATTATGCAACACATTCGCGTGTAAAAACTTCTATGTATGAAGGAATGGAACAAGTGATGGATGCATTAAAAGAGCAGAATATCTCTATGGCGATCGTATCAAATAAAGCAGATGATGCCGTAAAAGATCTGGCAAAATATTATTTTGCAAAATATATTGATGTAGCAATAGGAGAGAGAGAGGGGATTAGCAGAAAACCCGCACCGGATTCTGTATATGAAGCAATGCGCTTGCTTGGAGCAACAAAGGAGAATACCGTGTATGTCGGAGACTCGGATGTGGATCGTGCGACGGCAAAAAATGCCGGAATTCCATGTATCTCCGTTACATGGGGGTTTCGAAGTGAGGAGCTTCTTGTAAGTTTGGAACCCGAATATCTGATACATAAACCGGAAGAAATCCTTTCTGTTGTAACCGGAAAATGATCGTATTTTTATTTGAAAAAGAGGTTGACGAACGTTTGTTCATGTGATAGTATAGCAGACAAACAAACGTTCGTCAACCTCTTTTTGCGTGCAGAAAGGAGACATGATATGGTTTTACAGGAAAAAGCCGGAATAAAAGAGAAGCTGGCAATCTTGGCAGATGCAGCAAAATATGATGTAGCATGTACATCCAGCGGTGTTTCCCGAAAAGGAAAAAAAGGAATGCTTGGAAGCTGTGAGGCAGCAGGAGTCTGTCATTCCTTTTCTGCGGACGGAAGATGTATTTCTCTTTTAAAGATATTGTATACAAATGAGTGTATTTATAATTGTAAATATTGTATCAACCGATGCACCAATGATGTGCCGCGTGCAACTTTCACACCGGAAGAAGTCTGTTCCTTAACGATGGAATTTTATCGCAGAAATTATATAGAAGGACTATTTTTAAGCTCCGGAATCGTAGAGTCGCCGGATTATACAATGGAGCGGATCTGTAAGACATTACATGATCTTCGGACAATCCATCGTTTTAACGGATATATTCATTGTAAAGCAATCCCCGGAGCATCACCTGAACTAATTGAAGAAGCAGGATGGTATGCTGATCGTATGAGCGTTAATCTGGAACTGCCGACTGCAAAAGGATTGCAAGAGTTAGCACCGAACAAGTCAAGAAGCACTATTTTAACACCGATGCGTCAGATTCAAAATGGTGTGGAAGAAAGCCGACTGGCTTTAGGGATGAAAGGAGGCAATCAAAGCGCATACTGGTATACGCAAAAAAGAATAGGAAGAGCTTTACCGGGAAGTCAGAATGGGCAGATAGGAAGCAGATTGCTTCATGGAACGAGCGGACAGGAAAAAGAAGTGACCAAGGAAGCAGACATTATACAGCCATCAAAGGCAACAGCTCTTACAAAATGGGAAAACAGGGATATCAGCAGAGGTTTTGTTCCAAGTGGACAAAGTACGCAGATGATCATAGGCGCTTCCGGTGAGAGTGATTATGAGATTATGGCAGTGACGGAAGCATTATACCGGAAGTTTGATCTCAAAAGAGTATTTTACTCTGCTTTTGTCAATGTCAATCAGGATGTTACACTTCCGGCATGGAATACACAGCCTCCGCTCAGACGGGAACACAGGCTATATCAGGCTGACTTTCTTCTTCGCTATTATGGGTTTCAGGCAAATGAATTATTATCAGAAAAGCGCCCGTTTTTTAATACATATTTAGATCCGAAATGTGACTGGGCATTAGGACATCTCGAAGAGTTTCCGGTAGAAATCAACAGTGCATCTTTTGATACGCTGTTGCGTGTTCCGGGAATTGGGGTGAAATCAGCAAGAAGAATTATTAAAGCAAGAAAGACCGGTAATCTGGATTTTGAAGCTTTAAAAGCGATCGGTGTTGTTATGAAACGTGCCGTCTATTTTATCACTTGTCAGGGGAAAATGATGTATTCTTTTTTGAAAATAGATGAAGACTATATTACACGCAATCTCATAGATAAAGAACCGGATGTCATGAAGGGATATGGTGAAAAAGTCACATACCGTCAGCTTTCATTTTTTTCTGATTCCGAAATGTCCGGTTGAGATATTCTTGGATTTTGAAATGCCGGGGTGAAATATTTTTAAAACTTGATATCCTGGTAAGCGTTATGGAAAGGAGGGGCTTATGGATAAGATGATCAGAGTATACCAATGTGAAGACACCGTAGATGGGATCTTAAGTGCGATATATGATGCCGGTATATCCGGTTATGGACATGAATATATTCGGATAGAACCACAAAGTCCGGGATATACTACGAATAGAACTCTTTTTTCGGAATACATCACTGTGCAGACAGATTCCGGTAAAAAAGACAGTGTGATCAAGGCTGTTCGGTCTAAGATATCATGGAAAGCATATGCTTTTATGATGAATGCATTAGCATCCGATTTTTCAGACAGAGGAGATGTTGTATACCGGTTTGTTGCATATGGTTTTACAATGGGAAAGCAGGTATGTGAAGCATTACAGCTTCCCTGTGTAAAGCGGATCTTTGCAATCAATCGTGCAGTACAAAACGAAGCACATTATTTTAATGAATTTTTGCGTTTTCAGGAAGTAGCTCAAGAACCTTCCTTGTTGCTTGGCGTGATCGAACCGCGCCACCATGTAATACCGAATTTGATGCAGCATTTTGGGGAACGTTTTATCAGTGAATGGTTTATCATCTATGACAAGACACATCAGGAGGCAGCTTTTCATCAGGCAGACGGATCGTGGGAGTTACGGCTTTTAACCGGACAGGAGGCAAAAAAGTTAGAAGAATTAACAGAAAAGCAGGAAGAATACGCAGATTTGTGGAAAACATTCTTTGATCATATCGCCATTGTGGAAAGAAAAAATCAGAAGCTGCAAACAAATATGCTGCCATTGCATTATCGTAAGTATATGACGGAGTTTCATTAAAGGCGTTTATAGGTATTACCGGTTAGAGGGGAAAATCTATTGACAAATAGCGGCAGGAAGCATAAAATAATGTAGATATTAGTAAAAAGCAATGAAAAGAAGAGTACATGATAAAAACTTTTACAGAGAACCCGGAGGCTGAGAAAGGGAATTGGATTTTATGATGGAAGATGGTCTTGGAGCCTCGTACCGACACAAGAATTGTTTATCAGGCAATGTTCTGATCGTAATAGTGATCAGAAGATAGTATATTATACGACAGATAATATTCTTGTTAGGCTGCGACGGGAGCACCCGTTATAGTGCCATACTGTAGATCAGATCTATTGCAGTAGCAGAGCATTTTGTCGCGAGACAAATTGGAATTAAAGTGGTAACACGGGATATACTCGTCTTTAAGAACGTCAGGTTCTTAGAGGCGTTTTTTATTGCTGAGAAAGTTCAGCGATGAAAAGCATCTGCAGTTGTGGCTGGTGTGATCAGTAGTTTTTTATTGCTTAGAAAATTCAGCGATGAAAAGGTCTAAATTTTTTTGACAGATGGCTTACTGTTATGAAAATGGATTTTTGATATCTGAATTCTTAGAAAAATTGATCATAAGAAACAGAGCAGGAAAGGAAGGAAACTATGGCAGATAAGAAGAAATTTTATTTAACCACAGCGATTGCGTATACTTCAGGTAAACCGCATATTGGAAATACTTATGAGGTTGTTCTTGCAGACAGTATTGTTCGTTTCAAACGTCAGCAGGGATATGATGTACGTTTTCAGACAGGTACAGATGAACATGGTCAGAAGATCGAGTTGAAGGCACAGGAGGCAGGCGTTACTCCAAAACAGTTTGTTGATGATGTGTCCGGTCAGATCAAGACTATCTGGGATCTGATGAATACTTCATATGATAAATTCATTCGTACAACTGATCCGGATCACGAGAAACAGGTTCAGAAGATTTTTAAGAAGTTATATGATCAGGGCGATATTTACAAGGGATATTATGAAGGAATGTATTGTACACCTTGTGAATCATTCTTTACGGAATCGCAGTTAGTAGATGGCAAGTGTCCTGATTGTGGACGTGAATGTCAGCCGGCAAAAGAAGAAGCATATTTCCTTCGTTTAAGTAAATATGCAGATCGTCTGATCGAGCATATCAATACACATCCTGAGTTTATCCAGCCGGAATCACGTAAGAAAGAAATGATGAATAACTTTATCCTTCCGGGCTTACAGGATCTTTGTGTTTCACGTACTTCTTTCAAATGGGGTATTCCGGTAGATTTTGATCCGGATCATGTAGTCTATGTATGGATTGATGCGTTAAGCAACTACATTACCGGTCTTGGTTTTGATCTGGATGGAAATCATACAACAGATGAAAATGGAAGAAATCTTTATGAAGAATACTGGCCGGCAGATCTTCATCTGATCGGAAAAGATATTCTTCGTTTCCATACGATTTACTGGCCGATCATGCTGATGGCATTGGATCTTCCTTTACCAAAGCAGGTATTTGGTCATCCATGGCTGTTACAAAGTGATGGAAAAATGAGCAAATCAAAAGGTAATGTTATTTATGCTGATGATTTGGTTAATGTGTTTGGCGTAGATGCAGTCCGTTATTTCATGCTTCATGAGATGCCATTTGAAAGTGATGGCGTAGTAGGTTGGGAATTGATGGTTGAGCGTATGAACTCAGATCTTGCGAATGTCCTTGGTAACCTTGTAAACAGAACGATCTCCATGACAAATAAATATCTGGATGGCGTTGTAGAAGACAAGGATGTTGTAGAAGATGTGGATGCAAGCCTGAAAGAGAAAGTTCTTAGTACATCGAAAGCAGTTGAAGATAAGATGGATCATTTGCGTGTAGCAGATGCGATCACGGAAATTTTTACATTGTTCAAACGTTGTAACAAATATATTGATGAAACAGAGCCTTGGGTTCTTGGTAAAGATGAATCGAAAAAAGACAGACTTTCTACAGTTCTTTATAACCTTGTGGAAAGCATTACGATTGGTGCAAGTCTGTTAGAAGCATTTATGCCTGAGACAACAGAGAAGATTTTAGCACAGCTTAATACAACGAAGCGTCCATTGGATGAAATGGATACATTTGGAAAATATATTTCGGGAACAAAAGTAACCGATAAGCCGGAAATCCTTTTTATGCGTCTGGATCCGAAAGAAGTTCTTGCACAGGCAGAAGAGATTAAGAAGAAACAAATGGCAGAAGCAAAAGCAGAGTCAGGAGTAAATACGGATGAACAAGACGAGAAAAGCATTGATATAGAAGCAAAACCGGAGATTGAATTTGATGACTTTATGAAAATGCAATTTCAGGTCGGTGAGATCATTGCTTGTGAAGAAGTGAAGAAATCAAAGAAACTTCTCTGTTCGCAGGTTAAGATCGGAAGTGAAGTAAAACAGATCGTTTCCGGTATAAAAAAATACTATTCAGCAGAAGAGATGGTTGGCAAAAAAGTTATGGTTCTTGTGAACCTGAAACCTGCTAAACTTGCAGGTGTTCTTTCGGAAGGAATGCTTCTTTGTGCCGAAGATGCAGAAGGTAATCTTGCCCTTATGACACCGGAAAAAGCAATGCCGGCAGGAGCAGAGATCTGCTAATAGAATGCAAAACCCTGAAAATTGGGGATTGGAAAATGTAAAGCATGTAGTAGATAAAGAGCATAGAAGATTTAAGAAAGAGAGGGTAGTGCCGGGGCACTATCCTCTTTAATCTATATAAAATGCAATCTGTAAAGGTGATTACAGAGGCATGTCAGCAATGCTTCTTATCAAACTGTGCATTAAATGCATAGAAGTTTCTGGAATCCAGATCATCCTGAATACGACGTAAGCTTTCACCGAAACGCTGATAATGAACAATTTCACGTTCTCGTAAGAAACGGATAGGATCGCAGATTTCAGGATCCTTGATCATGCGTAAGATATTATCATAGGTGCTTCGGGCTTTTTGCTCAGCGGCCATATCTTCATGCAGATCGGTGATTGTGTCACCTTTGCATTGAAACTCACAGGCATTGAATGGAATACCGCCTGCCGCCTGAGGCCAGATTGCAAGGGTATGATCAACATAGTATTTATCAAAGCCCGATGACTTAATTTCTTCCGGTGTCAGGTTTCTGGTGAGCTGGCGGATGATTGTTGCAACAATTTCGAGATGAGCCAGTTCATACGCTCATTGATGATATAGGTGTAAGGGATTTTTAAAATTACAGATGCAAAGTGACTTCCAGATGGATCACAGGCTTGGCTTTGGAACTGTCACCTTTATCTTTACAGGTGCTTTGCCGGTCCGCTTTCTGTCTGGTGTAAGTGATCCGTTCGATGCATTCTTTTAGGAATGCATTCTTCTTTTCTGCCGGTATTGCCGGATCTGTTAATGCGGTCAGTGCATTCCGGAATGTCACAAGATGATCGCAGAAATATTTCTTATCTTTCTTTGCTTTCTCAAGGTTTTGTATGGAACGTTCTAAGTGTGCTTTCTCCGTCGTTATTTTGCGAAGCAGGCTGTCAAAGACATCCTTTGGCATTGCGTCCTCGGTATACTTTTCCCAAAGCGAGACTTCTTTCTTCTTTACAGCGTTTTGCTTGGCTTTTAATCCATCCAGAGTAGAGGTCTGTATCCGGTGGCTCTTTTCATCGAATTGGTCAAGCTCCACTTCAAAGTTGGCGATCGTATCTTTCAAGATTGCGATCACACGCTGTTCTATTTCCTGATAGGTACATGATACCGAATGACAATGTACCTGATCGTCACAAAGCAGACGTGGTTCGCAGCGATCCTGCCCATCGGGAGTTTTATAAGTCCGGTACGTCATTGCTCTGCCACATTTGCAATAGAGCAAGCCGGCAAAAGGATTGCGGATCTTAACATTTTCTCTTGCACGGATATTTCTGCCCATGCGGTCTAATGCTGCGTAATAGGTCTTTTCATCAATGATTCCCTGATGTTTTCCTTCATATATATCCGAATCTTTGGCTTTTGGACGGCTGATATGTACCACTCCGTTTTCAATGACTTTCTTGCCTTTTCGCCAGTTCCAGCGAACTTTCCCAATATATACCGGGTTTGAAAGCATATCTTTGATCGCAGAAGGCGACCAATGCGCAATTTTGCGTGGCTTGAATCCGAGTTCATCCAGCGCCGTTGCGATCTTGCGAAAACCATACGCTTCATTTACAAAAAGATCATATGCTTTTCGCAGTGCAGCAGCTTCTTCGGGGATCTCTTGCAAGGTAAAACACTTCTTGCCGTTCTCATCCGTTATCTGAATCTTTTTATAGCCATAGGGAGCAGTGCTTCCGATATAGTTGCCACGTTTGACGGATGCAAGCCGTCCTCTTGCCTGGATTTCTTTGTAATATTCCAAATAATCAGATCCACGCTGCAGCTCCATCTCGAAGAATTTACGGTCATATTTGTCCTGCAGGTCATATGTTTTTGTCGGTGTCATGATCTTAGTGTTTGTGTAACGGAAAGCATTGACGATACGGCCGCAGTCCTCCAGATCACCACGGCCAAGACGCTGCGGCTCGATCACTATGACTGCGGTGATCTCTTCGAGTTCAATAAGCTGTAGGATTTTCTTGATCTCGACACGATCTCGGATCGTTTCACCGGATACGACTTCACGATAAATATTTTCTTCGGGGATGGTATAACCCAACTCCTGCATTGCATATTCCTGAAGCTGGTATTCGTGCTTCTCTAACACTTCTTCAACGGATTCATTCGGGTTATCTGCCTGCGACTTTCTAAGGTAGATCAATTCCATGATAATGCTCCTCCTTCTTACAGCGTGAGATGGTGAGAGCCGGAAAATGAGGCATATGCTATAAGGAAGATTTTTCTATAATCTAATGTATTATCATGTATGAGGATATTATTACATAATCGAACATATGTTTCAAGGGGTTTGTGTAAGATTTTGAAAAAAATGCTATAATATTGTTCATATCAAGTGTATGAATAATTAGTATATCCTGAAAAAGAGAGTCAACATTTGTATGAGAGGAAAAGAGTGTATGTATACAGCTAAAGAAATAGCCCAATATGTTATTTGGCTTTGTAATAAAAAGAAGTATTCAATTAGTAATTTGAAATTGCAAAAAATTTTATATTTTTTACAAGCTGAATTTTTAGTTGAGATGGGACGTCCCTGTTTTAAAGATAAAATGGAAGCTTGGGACTTTGGGCCTGTTGTTCCAAGTGTTTATTTTGAATATCGTGTGTATGGTGGTTCTAATATTCCGTGTACTACAACATTGCGAATGATGCGTACATTTTCAAAAAAAGTTCGTGAATTGATCGATGGAATTGTAGAAGAGTGTGCGAAATATTCTGCATCGACATTAGCCGATATAACACATAGTCAGTCGCCTTGGATTGATGCATACAATCGACCGGGAATTAACAATCCAATTACGAACGACAGTATTATAAATTATTTTAAGCAGGTGAGTATAGTTGATTAATATTGATTTGTTTTGAGCAATAAATCAATAATTTTTTGACATAAATTAGATATCATGATATTATGTATACATAAAAGGTGCTACCGATAGACGGTTAGCCCAGTATATGAATTGATTAGAATGATCGCCTCAGTTTACCAGACCGGGGGCGATTATTTATTTTGTGATTTATTACCGAGTGTATATCCAAGCTCAAAACAGGTTAAGCCAAAGCCTAATACTGCAATGAGACCTTCAAGAGTCAACATTGGCGTCCCTCCTTTGTAAGATTTCATACAAGATGATTTCTATGTAATCAGAGGGTCACAGTCCCTCTGCTGAAGGACTAACCGCCTACCGAATAGGGTAGCACCTATATTAGGATAACAAGGAAATAATATAGGTGCAATATTTTTATGAAATATTTAGAAATAACAAAGGACTTGTTAGAAATTCTTGTCTTAGTGTTAACGGCTTGGCAGCTTACTAAGAATAACAAGGATAACTAAAAGTCCTTAGTTCGGAAAAGCCCTACTTGAAAAGTAGGGCAAATAAAACAACACATACACAAGGGAGTAGAAAACCAAAACATTTCCTGCCAACTACTCCCGCATGTTCTTAACATCTATATTTTAGCAGGAAAGTAAAAAAAATACAAGAGGTAACAGCAATGAAAGAATCCAATAGCGATTTTGACCAGATTGCCTATCAGAATAATTATATCAAACAGAAGTATGATCGTATTAATTTAACAGTTCCAAAGGGCAGGAAAGAGGAAATTAAGAAAAAGGCACTTGAAGAGGGGAAGAGTGTCAACGAATACATCAATATGCTAATAGATAGGGATCTGTAGTATTCTGATCAGAATTATGTCTAACCAAAAACCCGGACGAAATGATATCGTCCGGGTTTTTAGTGTTTTTGTGCCATTTTCAAAATGTTGTTTGCTTGATATGTGCCATATCAAAAATGGTTTAACTGCTAATTCTCTTTAGCATTTTCTTGGTATTTTCGAGCAAAATCAATTAAAACCTTTTTTGAATCGGGACTAAGTTGTTGATATGTTCTAACCAATTCTAAGACCATTTTGTAAAAATCCTCATCTTTATTTTCAATAATTTCAGAAATTAGATCACCAATGTCATCAGAAGGAGACAGAAACATTTCACCTGTACCGTTTTCTAACCAATCTCTATTAACATTATACTCTTTACATATGGCTACCTTCATTTGTTCTGTTAAGTTGTTCTTGCCATTTTCTAATTGACTAATCGTGCTTTTTTTGGCACCAAGACGTTTTCCAAAATCCTCTAGTGTAAGTTTTTCGGTTTTCCGAATAATACGCAATCTTTCACCAATAGACTCCATGTATGCTCTCCTTTCTTAAAAATAATTATAACAACAAAAATAGGCGTGTCAATAAAAAAGTTCATAGAATAAACAAAAAAGTGTTGACAATATTTATTAAATGAACTATTGTGTTTATTGAAACAACTTATTGATGCGAGGTGATGACATGAAACACGTAGAAAAAAAGCATGGTTTTTCTAATCGAAAAGAGATTGCAGAACTATGTATGCTTGTTGAATCATTAGATCATATAAGCTTAATGCTTTTAGTAAACAATGCAGAGGTGTTGCTTGCAAAAGAACGATTAGAAAAAGAACATTCAGCTTGAAAACAAGGAGGTTTGGTGTCGAATTCCGACACCGCGAAAAACAAGATGAAAGAGCAAAAACGAAAGGAGTAATAACGAATCCCGGTAAACCGGGTTGACTGCCAAAGCGTGAAAAGTGGCAAGAACAAAAGGACTGACAGTTGCGTGAAAGAGGCATGAGTGGGAATAATTTTGTGAAAGCCATGTTGAAGTAGCAAGGGAAGCGTGAAGTCCTTATCCACGATACGGTATTTGTACGTGGTGTTATGAAACGAAAACTAACAGTATGCTGGATCAGCGCAGGAATATCAAGCTTTATGGCAGGTTATCTTGCCGGAAATGTAGACAAATGGATCTATATAGACATAGCTGACCAGCACCCGGATAGTATCCGATTTATCAAAGATTGCGAGAAAGCGGTTGGAAAAGAGATCGAGATACTACGATCAAAAGAGTACAGCAGTGTAGAAGAGTGTGTCAGAGTATTCGGGGGTTTTAGAAATCCCGGAAACGGCTTCGCACCATGCACGAACTGGCTGAAAAAGAGAGTGCGGAAAGAATGGGAAGAGCAGCACAAGGATTACGAATTGACCTATGTCTGGGGCTTCGATCTGAAAGAAAAGAACCGGGCAGAGAGGACGATGGAAGCGAATCCGCAGGCAAACCATTTGTTTCCGCTTCTCGACAGGCAATTATCAAAAGAAGAGGTTCATGGACTGTTTGAACGGACTTTTGATTTTGCCCGACCTCGAATGTACGAAATGGGTTATCCAAATAACAACTGTATCGGCTGTGTGAAAGGCGGTATGGGCTATTGGAACCATATCAGGAAAGATTTTCCGGAAGTGTTTGAGAGTCGGGCGAAGTTAGAGAGGGACGTAGGATATTCAATCTTAAAAGACAGCAAAGGCAAGCCGGTCTTTTTGGATGAATTGGATCCGAACCGCGGTAACATGAACACAGAAATTTTCCCGGATTGCGGGATTATGTGCTATCTGAATTTGGAGCCGGATGAAAATATTCGTTCGACATATCTTGACAAGTTTCGCTGCTGATGCAGCGAATGAAGTTTCGACAGATAGTTTATGGTATGTACAAACAAATGCAAAATGTCAGATTTTGACGGTGTCGGAATTCGACACCGGAAAGGAGGATATGTGGATGAGAAGAGAATTTTTGCAGAATATGTTTGAAGCTAATATCCAAGAAGCTTCTAATGTATTAAAAAAAGAAACTCTTACATCAAAAGATATGGAAGATGTTATGTCACTTTTAAATGATGCAAGGAAATATGCTTGGCGTATAAAGTATCTTGTTGAAGCTGAAAAACAACATTAGAAGTAGCTGTAGGATTATTGGTGTCTGCTTGGATGTATAAGGTTACACTTTTATAAGTTGATGAAAAGGTCGGAGGACTTGCTGGGCTATCGGCATGACGGGCGTAACCTTCTCCTTTTTTGTATTAGTTCACAGTACCACCTTGCATCTGAATAAGGTGCAGGGTGGATTGGGGGTGAGCATATGCATCCCGGTTTTTGTCACATGGAACGAAAAGAACATATGCAGCCATCATGAGCTGATCATGAATATCTCGTATTTCCCGGAAGCTGGTAGCCATAGAACTTCCGGGATTAGGAACGAATAGTAAACGTTAACATATAGTATTGTGAGATGGTTGAGATGGAGGTGTGGAAGATGCAGCAACAGCAGTATTATCCGGCACAGAGGAAAATTGAGGTACATAATGGGACAAAATACGTCATTGATATCAAACGACCTGTTTTGTCCGAGGAAGAGAGTGCGCATCGCATGGAAAATGTGAAGCGTGAAGTGGCTAATCTGATGATATGTTATTTCAAACAAAAAGGGGAAAAGGGAACAAAGGAAGAGTAAATCCTGCTGAGCTATCGGCATGACGGGCAACTACCCCATACCCCTATAACACTTGCCGGGGCGGACAAGCCCCGGCACAAAAAGAAAGAAGGTTGACAGTATGATAAAGACAACAGCAGCGATCAAAGCTTATAAGAAATGCAGAACATGCGGTTTTACAACTACAGACGATAGTATCTGTTCTTGCAAAAGATGCAAGAGTTATCTGTATACATATTCCGGTATGTATGTTCCAAAGATTGCAAAAAAATAAGAGATGCACCGAAAAAGTGCATCTCTTAGATCATATCACGCTAAAGCGCGAACATGAACCTATAACCTAAGACATATTGTATCATGTTCATGCCTTAGCGTCAAACCGGATCTCTGGTTTGGCTTTTTAGCAAAGGAGGTTCGGTTTGATCACCGAAAAAGGATATCATTCGTCAGATCCTTTTTTTATTGTCAGATGCAGACGATGCAGAGCAGAGTATTGGAGTACCAGACGGGAGAATGCGACTTGCGCAAAGTGTGGCAGTTCCGATACAGAGACAAAAGCACCGGAGCATACGATTGATCTGAGCGAGAGAAAGAAATAAAGTGTGCGTCATTTTGGTGGCGCAGGTAGGAGAATGAAATGAGAATAAAGAAATTTGATTGGAGTGATCAGGCAAAAGCTCCTTTTATTCAAGCTGCACAAAAAATCATTAAAGCATCCCCTTATAAGGATGTGCTGCGGGTCGGATCAGGCTTTGCAATCAACAAAAAGGGGGAGGCAAAAGTTTCGATCGAACCGATTCAACGAAAAGGTAACAGAGATTTATGGAAAGAGATCAAAAAATTAGACTGTTTTGTGGATGAAACAGGAAAGATTAGAAAACGTGATCTTCCGGGGCAACAGACACCGCTATGCTATATCGGCAGCTTTGTCTTTTCCCTTGCAGATAAAGGATACAAATACTAAGAAAGAAGGTTGAACAACATGAAAACAATATGTATTGCCGGCTTAAAAGGCGGTATTGGAAAAACGACAACGGCAACATCCCTGGCGTATCTTTTGGCAAATGAGCAGGATAAAAAGGTTTTGCTAGTGGACGCAGACAGTCAGGGAAATGCATCTATGACATTTGGTGTTTTTGATGATGTGGTTTCCGGTATGGTGCCGGTGATGGCACAGGGCATATCGGAGAGTATCATGTCTCCTGCCTTAGAGCAGGTGCTTGATGATACAGAGTATACAAAGCCAAAGGATCTGATCAAAAAGTCAGAGTACAACGTGGATGTTCTGACGGCAAACGGATATCTGGATCTGGTCAATGCATTGCTTACGATTGAAAAGACAAATGACCAGATCTTTATATTAAAAAGCTTTTTGGAAAGTGTAGCAGAGGAATATGACTTTTGCGTGATTGACTGTGGATTAAAGATGGATATTACCGTGATCAATGCGGTGCTTGCAGCGGATCTGATCATCAGTCCGATGCGTCTTGGCGGTTATGAGCTGAATGCAAGCGAGATTTTTGACAACCAGATCTTTGATCTTCGGGAGCTTAACCCGGATGTGGAAGTCTATGCTTTGATCACCTGTTTTCAGAAGAGTAAGACAACGACAGCGATCGAAGAAAATCTTCGTGACCGCTATCTTGATGAAACGTTTGACACGCATATCAGAAACAGCGTGGTTGTGATGGGCAAATCATTTATGGATGGACCGCTTCCGGCTAATTCAAGAAATTCTATTGCAGTCAAGGATTACAGAGCGGTTGCAAATGAGATACTGGAGGTGATCGGATAATGGCTTCAGGATATAGCGCAATACTTAGTTTGAACCGGAAGAGTACAGGAGATACGGCAAGATCAAGCTGTGCGAGGTTTCGGACGAAAGATATTTCTATCAAAAATATATATTCGTCTGATCTGAACTTTTACCCACAAAAGGGGATTGAGCAAAAGGCGGCAGAGATTCAGGCGGTCGGTCTGCTTTCCAATCTGGTTGTAATGCATAAGCCATGCGATCAGGGCGAGTATAAGCTTGTGTCGGGTGAAAGACGCTGGCGTGCGTTAAGTCTCCTGGTCGAGCAGGGCTATAACGAGTTTGAAAAAGTGACCTGTCAGATCAGAGAGCCGGGCAATGAGCATGAAGAAATGATTGAGTTGATCTTAGCCAATTCTTCAAGGCAAAAGGACACATTTACGCTTGCAAAGGAAGAGCAGACGTTAAAAAGGGAACTGGAGTATATGCGGGATCATGACATGAAGCTGAATGGCTATGATCTCAAAGAAGGTCGGCTTCGTGATGTGATTGCGGACATATTGAATATATCAAAGACAAAAGTAGCAGAGCTGGAAGCAATCTCTAACAGATTGATCCCGGTATGGAAGCTGCAACTGGAAGAGGATGTTTTGTCCTCTTCGGTGGCATACCGGATATCTAAGTTAGAGCCTGCTGATCAATACAGTCTTTATCAGAGATATCCGAAGGCTGTGACTTTGGCAGATATACAGGCTTTCCTGGACGAGATGAAAAAAGAAAGTGAGGATGCTTTGTTGGAACAGTCTCTCCAAGAGCAGGAAGAAAACTTGCTAGAACAGCAGACGAGCAATCATGATATTGCAGCAAGTGGAGCTGCAGGCGATATTCCGGGACAGAGTGACCTGCAGACTGCTGCATCGGATAACGATGAGCAGGAAGATCAGCTTCCGGGACAGAATAGCTTGTCGGCTGCTGCATCGGATAACGATGAGCAGGAAGACCAACTTCCAGGGCAGATGATCTTGTCGCAGGATGGAGAATGCGTTGACTCTGATACCGAGGTCGCTGACAGACAAGCTGAACCGATAGAACCGGATTTAGAAAGCGAAGCTGCGGTTTTGCCGGAGCAGAAAGCGGATACAACCAAACAGACAGAGCAGAGTGGGAATCATGCAACAATGAATTTACCGGAAAGCAGACCGGTAGAAAAAGAGAACCTCAAAGATGCAGAAAATACGGAAGAAAGTGCAGAATCGGAAATCTTTGCAGCCGGTGAAGCAGGAAAAAAACGTTCTCTTTATGCTTGCAAAATGAAAGCGATTCAAAAGTTGATTGATGAAGAGATGAAATCGCTTAAAACGCTTAAAAACAGCCCAAATATTCATGCAGAATGTGCGGCAAGCTCACTTGCGCAGGAAATTATATTAAAGCATCAGATTATGCTGGATGCATTTATTTTATATAAGAAAAGACTGGAGGGATCGCATGAACCGAAATGATGAAATGGATATTGTTAGGAATTATCGTGAAGCAAAGTACCCAAAGAGTCAGGAAAGGATATTGGCGGATCTGTACTTATGCGAAGTAAGTGACATTCAGGAAATATTGATCCGAAATGGCGTGTACCGGCAGAATGCAAAAGGAAAAGGCGGTGCAGCAGGCTATGGGATCAAACGTGGCAAGCGGAAAAGAAAGAAGGTGAGTGCTTGAATAAAGTAATATTGGTCGGTCGTCTGACGAGAGATCCTGAGATCCGTTACACATCCGGGCAGAACCAGACGGCAGTTGGAAGATATACACTTGCTGTGGATCGCCGGTATAAGAAAGAGGGCGATGAGCAGACAGCGGACTTTATTAACTGTGTCACATTTGGCAGAGGGGCAGAGTTTGCAGAAAAGTATCTGCATCAGGGTACGAAGATCGCTGTGGTCGGGCGTATTCAGACCGGAAGTTATACCAACAAGGACGGTCAGCGTGTGTATACCACGGATGTTGTTGCAGAAGAGCAGGAATTTGCTGAAAGCAAAGCTGCAGCAAGTCAACGAAACACAAATGGCAGTCAGAGTGCGACAAGCAGACAGGATGCAAATGACAGCCGGCATGTCAATAATAACGGTTTGGGTGTGCCTGATCCGACAACGCAGGCTGATAACAGTGGTTTTATGCAGGTGACAGATGATACAGAGTTACCATTTTCAACGTAGAGAGATCCATGAAAGGTTGTGTTTTGCCGATAAACCACAACTTATATATATGATCCACATGCAGATCATGGGTTTTAGTAAGCATAGCAGCAGGTTACATTTTGACAGAAATGAGGAAAGTATGAAAAAGAGAAAGGACAAGGATCTGGCACATATTGACCATTATCGTTATCGTCAGCTTTTATACTTCTGCTTCCAGTACAACACTTGGAAGCAGGAGATAGAAGAGATGAACAAAAACCTTAAACCGGATGGAATGCATTATGACGGAATGCCAAAAGCACGCTCTATTTCTTCGGAGACGGAGCGCAAAGCCATTCGTCTGGTGGTTTTGCAAAAAAAGATTGATGCAGTAGACCGGGCAGCCAAAACAGCTTCACCGGATCTTGCAAAGTATATTATTTATTATTGTGCCAATCGGGATATCAACTTTGAATATCTTAGATCAAGGATGAAAATACCATGCAGTGAGTCAACATTTTTTCGACACAGAGCGGTATTTTTCAGGGTGTTATCATCTATTTTAGATGAATATTGTTTGTGATTATAGATGGAAAATAGGTGCCTATTGCGTTCTGTAAAGGGTTCTTTAGGTGTTTATTTATATATTTTAGGGGTTCTGCCAGCGTTGCGCTTATGCGTGGTTCTGCCAGTGTTCCGATGATTTACAGGGTTCTGCCGGTGTTGCACTTATGTGTGGTTCCGGTAGCGTTCTGATGATATACGGGTTCCTTTGGCGTTGCGTTTATCGTGGTTCCTCTGGCGTTCGTATGCCTGTAGTAACAGTTGACAAGCAAGAGAAAGGAGAAGAAAAGCACATGAACCAGAAGGAAGGTCTTGATTACTTTCCGATGGAATGTGTGACAGATGAAAACATTAAGCTCATAACAGCAGAATTTGGATTACAGGCGTTTGCCATTATCGTAAAGATCTATCAGATGATCTACAGTCATCATGGATATTATTGCGAATGGAACGAAGAGGTTGTCTTGTTGTTCACCCAAGAAAACGGGCTGGGTCGCAAGAAGGTTTCTTCGGTAAATGAAATATTGCTCTGCTGCATGAGAAGAGGCGTTTTTTCATATTCACAATATGAACAGAATGGAATCCTGACTTCAAAGAAAATTCAGGAAATTTTTCTGGCTGCGACACATCGCAGGAAAAAAGTGGAAATGAAAAAAGCGTACCTCTTAGTTAAGGTCGCACATCTTTCTGAAAATGTATGCATTTTGGACGAAAATGTAGACATTTTGAACGGAAATGTAATCACTTTGGAACAAAGTAAAGTAAAGGAAAGTAATAATACATATATATCTACACCCACGCTGGGAGAGATACAGGATTATGTGAGGAAAAAGGGAAGCCGTATTGATCCGGTGAAATTTTTCAACTACTACCAAATGCGAAATTGGTGCATCAATGGCAGCTTTATTTCGGACTGGGAAGCAGCAGTAGATTATTGGGACTCCAATGAAAAGTCTCCGGCACAGTCAAAAGACCGGGCACCGGGAGGAAAAAAGGCAAAGAACCAATTCAATGCATTCGATAGCCGGGATGTAACGAATAGCGAAATGCAGGCGTTGGAGAAGATGCTGTTGGAGAAGTAGGTATGTATGAGATTGTGTCGGAATCCGACACAGGGGAGGTAATAAAAAGGGGGACTATCTTGTAAGATAATCCCCTCGACAGCGATTAGAGATCCATGCAAAATGTGCATGTGAAGTCTAGGAAATCCATTGTCTCATTTGGTGCACATAAAAAAGAAGCACCAAATAAAATGAGATGTAGGATTCCGAAGACCAAATGTCCTCTGTCGCTATGTAGCCATGTTAGTATTTGGTACACGTACAACATGGTAAATCCCCCCTTTCCAGAATTCTTATAAAAAATATGTCTGTCGAGAGGCGAAACAAAAAAATAAGCACCAAAAGAGTGATAACAATGACTGTAAGTAGAAAATAGATAGTAGTTTTTATTTTGAGTTTTAGTGGGACTATAGAAGGAGAGTGAGAAGAATGACGATTGACGAAACAATACAGTTATTGAGGTTTAATAATAAACATTTTGCTGACTTGGACAACAAGGATTTACTACAGATGTCCGAATGGCTAGAAGAACTGAAAGAATTACGTTCATACAAAGAAAAAATGGAAATGCAATGCTTGGATGATATTAGTAATCCATTGGAACCGTTAAAACTGACAAAAGCATTAGAAAGTGAAATATTTAAGTATAATTACAGAAAAGAGCATAAGCCAAAGGATATCAATGAACTTGACTTTACTGTTATATATGCTTTGAAGCATTGTCTGGAAGAGGTACTCAAAGAAAGCGAGGGATAGATATGACAATCAGTATTTGCAATGTGTAAAAAATACACACAAAAACATTGACAGATGTGTATAGAGTGTGTATAATATAATTGTAAGGAGGTAATGATATGAAACAAAGAGAGCTTATAAAAAAGCTTGAAGCTGCCGGGTTTCAATTCATCAGACATGGTGGTAACCATGACATCTATCAAAGAGGTGATGATGAAGAAAAAATTCCGAGACATCGGGAAGTGAATGAACGATTAGCAAAAGCAATATTGAGAAAATGGGGATTATAGAAATCCCCATTACCAATATATTTTATTATATATTATCGCACAAGGGAGGTTGATGACATGAAAGTAGCATATCCTGTTATATTTACAGATATGGATACTAATATTTTAATCGAGGTTCCGGACTTGGGAATATTGACTGAGGCGAATGAGGAAGGTAAGACAAAAGGAACTATAGCGGATGCTATTATGATGGCTAGAGATGCTATAGGTATAAGTTGTATTGAAGCAGAGGATAGGGGGGATGAAGTTCCGATATCTTCCGATATGGCACAAATTGATATTACAAGAGGAACGTTTTATGAAGATGGTAAAAGCGTTTTATCATTGGTTGATGTTGATCTGGCAGCGTATAGACGAATGTTAGATAATAAGACAGTTCGTCGTAATGTAACATTACCAAATTGGTTAAACCAGGAAGCTGAAAAGTCACATATCAATGTGTCTAAGGTACTACAAGAAGCGCTTATGGCAAAACTTGGCGTATCCAGATAATATTGAAATTTCTTGGTTATCAACAATATGAAAAGTTAAAAAATGACGGCAACTTGCGTTAAAAGTTGCCGTCATTCTTTGTGAAATATCCTATTACTGTCGATCTTATTTTTTTAAGATATTTTTAAAAATTAAAAACAGAATATATCCTAAAATACAAAAATAAATCACAATAAAAATAGCAATTAGACCCATATAACCTAAATTAATTAAAGGTTGAAATATATTCATACACAAGACCTCCTTTCTGCTTTGATGTTTCCATCGTAGTCATAAACCCGATAGTTAAGTCAATATGTTTTCGCTATTTTTTATAATAAATTTGTTTGGCAGAAAAGAGGATGTATGAAAATAAAAATAGAAAAAAATGTAAAAAAACACTTGACATACGGTGTACAGTATGGTATTATATAATTGTAGCAAGGAGATAGCACAAAGAAAGGAGCAACAACTTATGAGTAAGAAACATAAGAACAAAAAAAGCTCCAACAAGCTCGATTGGCGTCCCGCTTTGTTGGAGCTGGTGATCGGTACTTTGTTACTGATCATCGACAAAATCCTTGATTGGTTCATGTAACCAATCGAGGTAGGGTGGGAGAGGGCGAAAGCCCTTCCTGCCTTTACTATAACATTATATGTATTAAAAGTAAAGAAAAGAGGTGTTACACTATGTTAAGAATATTAGGAATCTTTTTTATTGTGTTAGGCTTGATAAGCTTAGGTGTCTGGGGTGTTCAGACAATCAAAGAAAAGAGACGATAATGCAGCAGTTTATTGGTTCGGTGTCGGAATCCGACACCGGATCCAAAAGAGAAAGCAGGTGATGATTCGTGGAAAAGAAGATACGACCACAGGATAAGTGGAATGCAAAAGCCGGTTATATCAGCAAATCCTATAAGCTAAAAAAGGATGTTGTGGAATCCTTTGCAAAAGCCTGTGAGCAGGCACAGACCAGCCAGGCAGGACAGCTTACAAAAATGATGCAGCAGTTTATTGAGTCGGTGTCGAATTCCGACACCGAAAAGCAACAATAACCGTTGCAAGATAATATCCTAATTTGTGCTATTGTATTGAAAAAGAGATGAGCGATCATCTCTTTTTTGCTAATTTTTAGAAAAAAATGTAAAAAACACTTGACATAGTGTACACATTATGATATTATATACTTGTAACAAGGAAATAGCACAAAGAAAGGAGTAAGCCTTATGAGTAAGAAGTATAAGAAAAAAAGCTATAAGCTTGCGAATGTAATTATCAAAGCGTTGTTTGCGGTTTCTGCATTGATAACGGCAGTTGCTAAGCTTATAGCGACACTTGCAGGTATTCTTCAATAGAAGCCTGCAGGGGTTGAGGGGTAGGGCGAAAGCCCTATCCACACTTATATATTATCATAAGGTTATAAAAAAGCAATGGGAAAATATTCAGTGTTTGATGCATTTTTAGTTTTTTCACTAATTTTGTGTGTGGCTACCGGCAATGCGGTGTATGCTCTTGTGTTGTTGGCGGTATCAGCAGTTTTAGAACTGATTGATATCGGAAAGCAGATATACAAAACAGTGCGAAAAGAAGATGACAGCAAAGCGAGGTGATCGGGATGGAAAGTAAAGCGAATGTACAGACAAGAGCAACAATGAAATATCAAAAGAAAGTTGGTATTATCGCAAAGTCATTTAAGATCAAGAAAGAATTGGCGGATAACTTTAAGATTGCCTGTGAAAAAGCAGGAGTATCACAGGCTTCACAGATCAGTCGGATGATGCAGCAGTTTATTGATTCGGTGTCGGATTCCGACACCGAAAAGCAACAATAACCGTCATAAGATAATAGCCTGACTTTACCTAAAAAGAAAAGTTGGGAGGCAGAGCACCCAAATCTGTGTTATTATGGTATCGGGCAAGAAAAGGAGATGAGCAGAATCATCTCCTTTTTTGTACACCAATATAGCGTGGAGGTGGTTTGCTAGTGAATACAGTAGAGCCTATACGAGATATGGGTACGGTCAATGACATTGCTGATTATTTAAAGAGTCAATGCTATCGCAATTATGTGATGTTTGTCTTTGGAATCTATAGCGGATTGCGGATATCGGACATTCTCAGACTGCGTGTGCGTGATGTCAGAGGAAAGAAAGATGTGTATATCCGGGAGAAGAAGACAGGAAAAGAGAAATCCTTTCCGATCAATCCGGAGCTTCGTCCGATCCTGAATGAGTATATCAAAGACAAAGCAGACTATGAATATCTGATCAAGTCAGCCAAAGGAGAAAACAAAGCGATCTCCAGACAGCAGGCTTATGATATCTTATCCAAAGCCGGGAAGAAGTTTGGCATTAGTAAGATTGGTACACATACACTGCGTAAGACCTTTGGTTATCATATGTATCAGCAGACAAAGGACATCGTTACGTTGCAGCAGATCTTTAATCATGCAAGTGTACAGGTTACGATGCGATACATTGGTCTGACAAAGGATATGAGAGATACCAATATGAGAAAGCTGTCTTTTAAGGGAAGATGATAAAGTGGTTGTGTATCCGGAGCAGGTCAAAAGAAAAGAGAACGAATGAATTGTGTGGAAGTGTAAAGCGTGTGCTTTATGCTTTTTCTTTTTTTGTGGCAGCAATCTGACATAAAAAGAGGGTGACAGATTACAGAACAAAAAAGTTTGGCACTTATTAGAAGAAACACGAACAAAGCGATCTAACACAATTATACGTTATGTCAGATTAAGTGGAGGAAGTGGAAGCAATGGCAAAAGAGTTTGCAAAAGCCTTTTATCACTCCCGACAATGGAAAAAATGTCGTGACAGCTACATCAGGCAGAGGATTGGCATAGATGGAGGATTGTGCGAGTTGTGCCAGAGCAGTCTTGGCTATATCGTGCATCACAAAGAAATGCTAAACGAGAACAACATTCATGATCCGGATGTAACGTTGTCCTTTGATAACCTGCAATATGTATGCAAGCAGTGTCATGATGATCTGGAAGGTCATGGAGTGGTTAGGAAGAAGAAAATGCTCGTTTTTTTCGATAAAAACGGCAATCCAATAGGAAAAATAAGCGAAAATACCCCCCTTTTTAAGGATTGAGTGACCGAAACCCCGGCACCGGGGGTGGCCATTGGTTTGAAACGCAGGAAGTTCCTGTAGGGGGTGTGGTATAAGGAGGAAAGCAGATGGTCGATCTGGAAGAAATCGAAGCCGAAGAGCTTCGGAGAGAAGAAAAATCAGACAGTATTTCAAACTATCTGGAGAAAAAGAAAAGGATCAAGAAAGAGGTTGCACGTCTGAAAAGACTTTTTAAGGAAATAGACGATAATAAGAAAAAGCTGGTCTTCACAACGATTGATGATGTGGCGTTTATGACAATAACCATGCAGGATCTGCGGGATGATATCATTCGTGATGGCACAACCGTAGAATACAAAAATGGTGAAAATCAATATGGCACAAAACAGTCACCGGATGCACAGCTTTATTTGCAACTGTCCCAAAAGCAGACGCAGGCAATGAAGATTTTGCTGGATTGTCTGCCAAAGGATAAAAAGTTAGAGATCAAGGCACAGGAAGATGATTTTGATGAATTTGTGGATGGGCGTGATGAAATATGAGACGGTATTCGTTAGAATATAATCCGATTTTGCAATATTATGCACAGATCAAATCCAAGAAAGTTACGGTAAGTAAGGCAATCGAAAAATGGTATCGCTATCTCGTCTGGCATATTCAAAACCCGGATGAGTATTTTTATTCTCCAAAGCGTGCCAACCATATTATTGAATTTGCCGAGAACTTTTGTAAGTTTTCAAAAGGTGCAACCGGAGGACAGCCGGTTCGTCTGGAACTTTGGGAAAAGGCACACCTGGCAGCAGTCTTTGGCTTTGTTGATATCAATGGAAACCGGCAATGCAGGGAATCTCTTTTTATCGTGGGCAAGAAGAATGGAAAGTCACTGCTTGCGTCTATCGTAGGTTTGTATATGCAGATTGGAGACGGAGAACCCGGACCGGAAGTATATGCCGTGGCGACAAAGAGAGATCAGGCATCCATCATCTGGAAAGAATCGAAGCGAATGGTCAACAAATCGCCACAGCTTCGCAAAAGGATCAAACCGCTTGTCGGGGAGCTTTCGAGTGAACAGTATAATGATGGGAGTTTCAAACCGCTTGCAAGTGACAAAGATACTTTGGATGGTCTGAACGTGCATTGTGTGCTGATGGATGAGATCCACCAATGGAAGAATGGCAAGGCACTGTATGACATTATGGCAGATGGTACGACAGCCAGGCAGCAGCCTTTAGTATATATAACTTCTACGGCAGGAACAGTAAGAGAAGATATATACGATCTGAAATACGAAGAAGCTAAGAGAGTGATCAACGGCCTTTTTGATAAAAACGGATATAAGGATAAACATTTCTTCCCATTTTTGTATGAGTTAGACAACAGGAAAGAATGGACGCAGGAAGAAAACTGGTATAAAGCCAATCCCGGATTAGGTACGATCAAGAACCTGGATACGCTTAGAGCAAAGGTCAAGAAAGCATTAAATAATCCGATGCTTGTCAAGAACCTTGTCTGTAAAGAGTTTAATATCAGGGAGACTTCCAGCGAATCATGGATGACGTTTGAAGATTTGGATAATACCGCAACTTTTGATATCAAAGAGCTTTGTCCGAAGTATGGAATTGGTGGCAATGACCTTTCTGCAACAACCGATCTGACCAATGCCACACTGCTTTTTATGGTGCCGGATGATAAGCACATTTATGTGGAGCAGATGTATTGGCTGCCGGAAGATCTGTTGGAACAGAGAGTACGTGAGGATAAGATCCCATATGATCTCTGGCTCGAGCAGGGATGGCTTCGTACCTGTCCCGGTAACAAAGTGCATTATAAGCATGTTGTGGAATGGTATCAGGAGATGCAGGAAAAGTATGATATCTATCTTTTCAAGGATGGATATGATTCGTGGAGTGCGACATATTTTGTGGAAGATATGAAGAATACATTCGGCGCCGATACGATGGAGGCGGTAATTCAGGGAAAGAAAACGCTGTCGTCTCCGATGAAGAGTCTCGGTGCCGATCTGGCAGCAAAGAGGATTGTGTATCAGAACAATCCGATCCTGAAATGGTGTCTTGCAAATACAGCAGTAGATATTGATAAGAATAATAATATCCAGCCATGCAAGGGCAACAGTCCGACAAGAAGAATTGACGGTCTGGCAGGACTGCTTGACGCTTATGTGGTGTTAGAAAATCATCTGGAAGAATATCAGTCATTGATTTAGGAGGAATGGAAGGAATGGGCATTTTTCAAAAGTTACAAAATGCAAGGGAACGGGATGTGTTCCATATGGTGGTAGATGTCGGCAATGGCTTCTATGCATGGAACGGAAACCTGTACCAGTCCGATATTGTACGGGCGTGCATTCGACCAAAGACCAAAGCGATCGGTAAACTGATCGCCAAACATATTAGAGAAACAGAAACGGATGGAGCAAGAAAGATTGATGTCAATCCTCTTGTCAACATCCGTTTTTTGTTAGAAGAACCGAACCAATATATGACCGGGCAGATGCTTCAGGAGAAGGTCGCAAACCAGTTAGCATTAAATCACAATGCATTTATTCTGATCCTCAGGGATGCCTTTGGTGTTCCGTGTGGTTTGTACCCGATTCCGGCAGTAACTGTAGAAGCACGCTATGACAAGCAGGAGCTGTATTTGCGGTTTTATTTTCAGAATGGAAAGAATGCGGTCTTTCCGTATTCGGAGGTTATTCATATTCGTGAAGATTATTCCGAAAACGATCTTTTTGGAGATCCACCCGGCAAAGCTTTGGCAAATCTTATGAACATTGTAACGACATCGGATCAGGGAATTGTTAATGCGATCAAGAATGGCGCTGCAATCCGCTGGCTTTTGAAGTTTACACAGTCGTTACGACCGGAAGATTTAAAGGGACGGGCAAAGGAATTTGCAGAGAACTTTTTGAGCATGAAAACGCAGTCTTTTGGTGTGGCTGCCACAGATGCAAAAGGAGAAGCAAAGCAGATTCAGCCGAATGACTTTGTACCAAATGCAGCACAGTCGGACAGAACCGTGGAAAGGGTGTATGCCTTTTTCAACACGAATAAAAAGATTGTGACCTCTTCTTATACAGAAGATGAATGGATCTCATACTACGAATCCTGCATCGAGCCGATAGCGTGTCAGATGGCGGGCGAATATACCCGGAAGCTTTTTACCAGAACACAGCGAAGCTATGGCAACAAGATCATGTTTGAAGCATCTAACCTGACTTTTGCAAGTATGACAACGAAACTGAATCTGGTGCAGTTTGTAGACAGAGGAATTATGACACCAAACGAAGTACGTTATTATCTGAATCTTGCACCTGTAGATGGTGGGGATGTGTTAGTCAGACGACTTGATACGGCAAAGGTGTCGGAATCCGACACCGATCAAAAGGAAGGAAGTGAATGATAATGCCAAGTATTGACCTGAAAGGAACGATTGTCAGTGATGATGATAAGTGGCTCTATGATTTTGTGGGATTGGATGCGGTGTGTCCGGCAGATATCCGAAAAGGGCTTGCTGATGCAAATGGTGAAGATGTCGTTGTTGTGATCAGCTCCGGTGGCGGGGATGTTATGGCAGGAAATGAAATGGCATATGAACTGGGAGCATATAAAGGGCAGACAACGGCTGATATTAGCGGTTTTTGCGGAAGTGCTGCCACGATCGTAGCCTGTGGAGCCGGAAAGGTTCGCGCCTATCCAAGCACGATGTATATGATACACAACGTGTCAAGCGGTGCTTCCGGGGATTATCATGCGATGGAACAGCAGTCAATGATCTTACAGACGGCAAATAAAGCCATCTCGAACTTATACAGGCAAAAGACCGGGCTTTCCGAGAAAGAGCTTTTAGATCTTATGAATCGGGAGACCTGGATGGATGCAGCCACCGCCAAAGAAAAAGGCTTTGTGGATGAGATTATAGGGGAAAGTGGTGCAAAAGCACCGTTTACCATAAATGGCTCTTTTGGAAATATTCTTTCCGATGAAGCGAAGCAGAAGATCAGAAATATGTTCTTGTGTCGGAATCCGACACCGGATATGACAGACAAAGAACAGGAAATTCTGGTCGCAAAAGAACAATTAAAACTTATGAGAATGAAGGGAGACGTATTATGAAATTTATGAATGTTTTTTTAAAGTTTACAGGTCATGCAGACTATGTAGCTTACAGAAACGGAATGCTCGATGAAGCAGAGAACTTTTTGAATGAGGGAAAGCTTGAAGAGTACAAAGCAAAGAAAGAAGATGTTGAAACGTTTGACAATGAGTACAAGGATTTTGTACAACAGCAGGCTGAAATGACAGCACTTCGCGGGGCAGCAGTTGTACCGCAGGGAGTAACGGATACCATGAGTGCGCCTGATGGCAGCATGGCAGCAGTATCGTTTGAAAATGAGAATGCAGATGATAAGGAATACCGCATGGCTTTTATGAACTATGTTCTGAAAGGTGAAGCAATCCCGGCACAGTTTAAAAACCAGTCAGAGGTGACATCGAGTGGTGATGTCGGTGCCGTTATTCCAAATACGATCATTGAGCGTATCGTGGAGAAGATGGAACTGGTTGGAACCATTCTGAACAAAGTCACAAGAACCTTTTACAAGGGTGGTGTTACTGTTCCTACTTCTGTCGCAAAGCCGGTTGCCACATGGACGACAGAGCATGGAACGTCTGATAAGCAGAAAAAGGCATTAGGATCGATCACATTTAACTACTTTAAGTTAAGATGTGTCGTAGCGGTAGGAATTGCGACCGACACGATGACATTAGAGATCTTTGAACAGACATTGTCTAAGAATGTTGCCGACGCTATGGTGAAAGCTTTGGAAGAAGCGATCATCAAAGGAGACGGAGCAAATGAACCAAAGGGCATTCTGACGGAAAGTGCACAAGAAGATCAGGTTGTCAGCTTGAAAAAGGGTGCAGCCATCACTTATAAAAATCTGTGTGCAATGGAAGCGGCTCTGCCGGAGGCATACGAGAATGGTGCAGAATGGTATATGTCTAAGAATACATTCTACAATCAGATCGTTGGTATGACTGACAGCAATGGTCAGCCGATCGCACGTACTAACGTAGGGATTGATGGAAGACCGGAGCATACGATCCTTGGTCGCAAGGTCAACTTCTGTCAGTATGTACCAAGCTGGACGGCATCGGTAGAAGAAGATACAACGATCGCATTTATCTTCAACATGGAAGATTATATGCTTAACACAAATCTGAACGTTACGGTCAAGAAATACGAGGATCATGAGACAGATGATCAGATGACGAAAGCCATTATGTTAGCAGACGGTAAAGTGATCGATACCAATTCGCTGACGATCATGCAGGAAAAAAACGCATAGACGCTGATACGAAAAAATACACGGAGGATGAATTGCAAGCTATGACGATCGCACAGATTAACACGCTTGCATCCGAACGTGGATATAGTATCAGCGGTAACAAAACACAGTTAATTGCTCGTTTTTTAGATAATCAGGGAGGAAGTTAATGACGCAACTGGGTGAGAAGATTAAGAAGACACTTCGTATCCGGCATGACTCTCTGGATGAAGAGATTGAAGAAAATATTGTAACCTGCCTGCTCCTGCTTCAAGGAGTGGGCATTTCTCCATCAAAGGCGTGCAGGGAACCGGAGGACAAACTGATCCAGAAAGCTTGTGAGCTGTATTGCAAGTGGCAGTTTGATTTCGATGGGAAGGGCGAACGTTTTGAAAGAGCATATGAAGGGTTACGGGATTTTCTGTCGTTAGGCGGTGAGTATACAAATGAAGTCACGCAATGAGGTCTTGTATCTGTTAGAAGAGACGCAGGAAAAGCGAGACGCAGCCGGGTTTCTGATCGAAGAGGAAGAGACACAAAGCTGTCAAAGAGAGGTCTTTTGCAGCGTAGATTCCGTTAAAAGAAATGAGTTTTTTGAAGCAATGAGAAGTGGCATTCGTCTGGCACTGGTTTTTCATATTGCTGTAGATGATTATCAGGGAGAAACCAGACTGCTTTATGAGAATACCAAGTACAAGATAGAAAAGACATATCGGTTAAATGAGTATGATCTGGAACTATCGGTAAGTGAGTTGTAATGGCAAATTTTGATTTTGATTTTCCCGAAGATATGCTTTCGGGCTTAGACAGTATTTTGGACGATGTTGCTCCGAAGATGATAGAGGAAGCATTGCCTATTTATGAGAAAGCAGTAAAAAACAAGTTAGAAAAGCATAGGGATACAGGAGAATTGATCGCATCTATACATTGCAAACAAAGCAAAACAAAGACAGGTGCATATATAGGATATCTTACGGCAGATGGTTCTTCTGGAAAAACGACGTATAAGCGAAAAAACGGTAAAAGCGAGCCTTTTCGTAACTTTCAAAAAGCCATGGGACTTGAATATGGCACAAAAGATGGAAGAGAGCCTGCAAGACCGTTTATGCAGGCAGCAGTTAATGCAAGTGAAAAGCAGGTTTTAGACAAAATGCAACAGGTGTTTAACCGGGAGGTGAAAAGTTAGTGGATGCAGTTCTGAAAATTCCAACTGTTTTACAGCAGATCGGTTTGGAGATTGCTCAAAATGTCTATCAGGGCAGTAAGAAAGAGTACATCGTTTATAACATTGCAACAGAGACACCGACTGACTTTGCGGATAATACACCACAATATGATGAAGTCTATGTGCAGGTACATTTGTTCCTGCCAAAAGACAAAAACTATCTGGCGTATCAGCAAAAGATCCGTCATTTGCTTTTTGAAGCAGAGTTTGGTTATCCGTCTGTTGCTTTGAATGTAGTAGAAGATGAAACCAGACATATCTGTCTGGAAACCAGTATCAAACAGGAGGTTGAAAAGTTATGGCAAACACAGGATTAAGTACATTTATGCACGCAAAAAGAGATGAAAAGACAGGAGAATATGCAGCACCGGGAAAGATGGCAGGTGCGATCGAATTCAAGGAGACATTGGATCGTAATGATGCAAAGCTGTATGCAGACAATGAGTTAAAGGACAGCGATACATCGGTTACCGGTGGTAAGCTGGCATTGACGGTAGACGATGATGACGAGACGGTATTTGCTCCGATTCTGGGTGCTACACTGGAGGAGATGAAAGTTGGTGAAAAGACATATCAGAAGATGGTATCACGTACCGATGATGAGCCGGTTTATGAAGGCTTTGGTTTCATCACAAAGAAAAATGGCGGTAAGTACCGTGTGACATTCTATCCGAAAGTAAAATTTGTGATGGGTGATGAAGAAGCTAAGAGTGCCGAAGATAAGACAGAATACACAAAGCCAACCGTAGAAGGTACGTTGTATCCGGTTGACGGAGAGTATAAGGTTCGCGTGATCACGGAATCACTTGAAGAAGCAAAGAAAGTTTTGGAAGCTCTTTTTACTCCACAGGAAGCTGCGTAAGCCAGATATACCGGTATGATCTGATCAACTGGCAACAGAAAAGTGAAGTAACAAGTTTAGTAAATGTAAATGGGGCAGATTATTTGGTCTGCCCCTGTATATTGGAGGAAATGTATGAGAATTTATGATTTAGAGATAGAAGGTCAAAGTTATGATGCATGTTGTGGTATTCGTGTGCTTGGGAAGCTGCAAAAGAAATATGGTTCTCTTACAAAGTTTGAAAGAAAGATTCTGCCATATCGGGATACAGAGAAAAGTGAAAAAAGTGAAGAAAATCTTGTTGCAATGATTGATGTGGAAGATATTGATATAGAGGCTGTTTTTGACACAGCAAAGCTATTCCTGGAGGAAGGAGCTTTTTTAACAGGAGAAAAAATAGAAGCAGAAAAGATTTTATGTGCAGCAGGAGATTATTTAAACCTGGCACTACGCGTATTCGATATATATATAAAGAGCATGAAGCCGGATAATGAAGAGAATATCCAAAAAAACTAGATGAGCCAGAGGATGTCAGGCTAAATATCCCCTGGTGTAGATTTGTAGCCATGAACCGACTCGGTTTTTCCATGAGTGAAGCAGAGCTCTTATCCTTTGGTGAATTTACAGACCTTTATCGTGAATATCAAAATGTCTTTGACCTTGAGAATATGTTGTATGCAGCAAAGAAAACATATCGTGGCATGCAAAAGGCAATGGAACGTGAGGAAAAACCGATTGAATTTTAGTAAAAAATTGGGAAAAACAATTGACATATGTCCGACAAAGACTATATAATATAAATATAGTTTAGAACAAGGGAGGATGGCATATGGCAAAGATGGGGAGACCTTCAGATAATCCTAGAAGAACAAAGCTTAGTATACGCTTAAGTGATGGTGATAAGGAGCTGTTGGAGGAATATTGTAAAAGGGAAAAGGTTACCAGAACGGAGGCTGTCAGCAGAGGGATTCAAAAGCTGATGGAGAAGAAAGGGGAGTAGAGGAAGCGAAAGATGATTATGAAGAGTTGATAGAGCTGATGATGGATGATACAGAAAATGAAAAAGAAAACAATGAAAAATTGCAAAGTAAAAAAGAGGACATAAAAGAACTCGAAACAATGCTTGATTTGGCAGAGTTGGATATTGCCCAAGCAAAGAGTGCATTAGCTGATTTTAGACATCGTTATATGTAGAGAAGCACGAGAGATATATAAGTAAAAAAACGTGAATAAATAAAAGGAGTGATGGATAATGGGAGTATCTGCAGCAATATTTTATGCGATTGTGATAGCTTGTCCGATTATATATGGAATCAGGCAGTTGGTTTTATTTATTATAAAGCAGGTTAAAGCACATAAAGCTTGGAAGATGGAATATGAGGAATATGAAGAGACGCATGAAGAAGAGCTATATTGGAGAGTAAAAAGAAAATTAGATGAACCGGCAGAGCGTAGGAAACGGGAAATGGATAATACAGCTTATTTTCTGGAGAAAATAAAATATACGATTTTTACGTTCATATGGGGTATGATGTTTATATATGATCATAAAGGTATATTTGGGTTTTGTTTTGGATATATGCTTTTACTGCACGCGTTTTTCTTAATTGCTACAGTGATTGACTGTAAAAAATATAGAAAAGAAAATCATAAAAAATGGTACGACAACTAATATAATATTTTGTTAAAAGATGTGTTTCAGATATAGCAGATTTTAAATTAAAGAGGCAAAAGAACATTCGTAAGGGTGTTCTTTTTTTGTGGAATAGGAAAATGCTCGTGCAGTAGTGGAATATCAACAAGAATCACGAAGTGATTCTTGCAGTGCAACGCGCTGGCGTTGCACTTTTTTGTAGGAAAAAATGCTTATGGTATTAAGAATAGATTCGTAAAGAAAGGAGATATCACTATGGCAAATAAGGCAAAGATTGGGGCATCCATTGTATTGGATGGGGAGAAAGATTTTAAAGATGCAGTGACAGGGTGTAATAAAAAACTTAGTGCTTTAAGGACAGAGTTAAGTGCAGTAAAAGAAAAGTATGTAGAAAATGCTAATAGCTTAAATGCTTTACAGGAAAAACAAAAGGTTTTATCAGATATACATGAAGTACAAAAGTCTAAGGTTGAGGCAATTAATAGTGCTATGCAGCATGCACAGGGGGTATATGAGAAGCTGGGGGTTAATCTGTCTAAGTTAAAGACCGAATATTCTTCTGCAACAAGTGAATTAGACCGAATGAAGCATTCTTCTACGACTACAGATACAGAAATTAAGAAGCAGGAAAAAACAGTAAAAGAGTTAGCTGATGCGATAAAAAAAGGAGAAGATAACTACAAAAGAGCAGAAGCCAGAATAGAAAACTGGAAGACAAAATTGGTGAGTGCGGATACACAGGTATCAAAAGCCAATCGAAATATGAAGGCTAATCGCAAATATCTTGATGAGGCAACTTTAAGCTCTAAAAAATGTGCAACTTCGATTGACAAGTTTGGGAAAACAGTAAAAAAATCGAATGAACATTTTATGAATTTTGCAACTGCAGTTTCAGCAGATGTTGTTGCAAATGGGGTTGAAAAATTGATTGGAAAACTGGCTAATCTTGGGTCTTCCGCAATCAGCTCTGCAAAATCAGCAGCACTTTATGCAGATGATATCAACACTTTAGCAACGCAGACAGGTGTATCGACAGATTCTTTACAGGAATTAAAGTATATGGAAGATTTGGTAGATGTATCTTTAGAAACGGTTACCGGATCTATGGCAAAGAATATTAAGTCAATGGCAAAGGCACAAAAAGGGAGTGATTCTTATGTGGCTGCATATAAGAAATTAGGTGTATCGGTAAAGGATGCCAATGGAAACTTACGAGATAGTGAAGAAGTATATTGGGATGTGATAGGTGCACTGGGAAATGTAAAAAATGCTACAGAGCGTGATGCAACTGCTATGACAATCTTTGGTAAATCAGCACAGAATCTGAACCCTTTGATCGCACAGGGAAGTGATGGTATTAAAAAGCTAAGAGAAGAAGCACAGGATATGGGGGCTGTCTTGGATAAAGATACGCTGAATTCACTCAACGAAACAAATGATCAGTTTGACCGTTTGACACAACAATCTTCTGCATTAAAAAGAGAAATTGGTGCTTCTCTGGCACCGGGGATTCTGAATGCTGCAACGGAGATCGGGCAAGCACTTCAAGAAAATAAAACAGAGCTTATGGGTTTGGCAACGTTCGGAATAGATATAGTAACAACCGGTTTGACATGGATCATAGAACATGCACAGGGTGTGGTTACCGCGATAACAGCTATTACAACTGCGTATGCTACATTTAAAGCAGCAACAGCTGCTTATAAATTTGTGGAAGGCTTTGAGGCAGTTGCTTCTTTAGCCGGTCCTTTGTCGGCAACAGCAGCAGTCATAACTTTGCTGATTGGTGGATTTATAACGTTGAAGGCTGCTACCAGTCGTATGACTACAGAAGAAGAACAGCAGCGAAAAGCATTTGAAGAAACTGTATCAGCAATGGATGAAAAGAATAAAGCCATTCAACAGTCGGTAAAAAGTGCCAATGATCAAGTGAATTCTGCAGAGGCAGAGATATCAGCAACAGATAAGCAGGTACAACGTTTAATGAAGCTTAATTCTATAGAGCATAAATCAGCCCAGCAAAAGAATGAGATGAAAACTTTAGTGGAACAATTATCTGCGAAAGTGCCAGGTTTGTCAGCTGCCTATAATGAGCAGACAGGGCAGTTATCTATGCAAAATAGTGAGATTAAAGCCCAGATAGAAAACTGGAAAAAGCTGTATATGACACAAGCGTTGCAGGATGATCTGAAAGAAACTTATAAAGCACAATATGAGGCAGAGAAGAACATCTCAGATGTAGATAATGAAATAGCAAAGTCGAAAGAAAGAGTGACAAAAGCTTCTAAAGAAGCAAAGAAAGCACAGGAAGACTTTAATAAAGAGGCGCAGGCAAATAAAAATAATTCTAACTATAATGAGAATACCAGCAAGAAATATCAAAAAGCAGTTCAGGCAGAAAGTTATTACTTAAACTCCAAGGATACAGAAGAGAAAAATCAGAAGAAATTAATTGACCGGAGAAAGGAATATACAGCAACATTAAAGGATTGTGAAAAAAATATTGACAAATGCAAGGAAGCAGAAAAAAGATTAGAAAAAGAAACAAAAAACAGTACAAAAAATGTTCAAAACCATTCTACCACTACTAAAAGTGTTTCTAAACAATACACATCCGTTTCAGCAGCATTTAAGAAAGCAGAGCAGGATATCAATGCGACCAATGGCAAGCTGTCTGCTTCTACGAAGAAAAGTTTTGATCATGTTGTTAAGATTGCAAAGAAGACCGGAACGGATATTCCGGCAGGACTGACAAAAGGCTTAAAGAATGGATCTAAATCACCGGAAGGTGCAACGAAATCCATTAAGGATGCGATCACAAAGAAGTTACAGGTTTTGACAAAGGAAGCACGAAAGTCGGGAATAGCGATTCCGACATACATTACCAAAGGCTTGAAGGATGGAACGATGGATGTCGGAACAGCCTATGATAAGATCAATGGTCAGATTGCCAAAGCGTCTGATAAACAGCAGGACAAGTTAAAAAAAGCCGGTATCAAGATCACAGACAAGATGAAAAACACGTATCAAAAGGGTGGAGAAGCATCTTTGCAGCAGATCCAAAAGAGCAATGAAAAGTTAGAAAAGCTGATGCAAAATGTCGGTGTCAACAGTTTGGCAGGTCTGATCAAAGGTGTTGATAGGAAGAAGCCGGAAGTGATCGAAGCATATCAGAAATGTGCATCGGACATTGATAAAGCATTTCGTAAAAAGCTCGATATCCGTTCGCCATCCAGAAAGTTTCAAAAGTCCGGTGTATATACGGTAGAAGGTTTGATCAAAGGTATTGAAAGCAAGAAAGGAAACTTGAAAAAGACAGCGAATGAGCTTGGTGAGATCCTGAATACAAAGGTACAAAACCTGATCGAGATGAAAGAGCTTAGAAACTATGGAAAAGGCTATAGTCAGGGGACGATAACAAAGTATTGGCAGGGGGTTGTAAAAGCTACGAAGAAAGGAACTTCGGCGCATACCGAAGCATTAAAGAATTACTACCAGGCAAGAAATGACCTTTTGACACAAAAGAAAGACTATATTACGAATCTGCGCTCTTCTTTTAATGACAAAGTAAAGGAGTACAAAGAAAACATTCAGTCAGCAAAGGACGAGATTACACAGCTTCGCAAGGATTTAGAGCAGTCGATTCAGGATACGCAAAGCAGTATTTCCGGTACATGGGGACTTTTTAGTAAAGCCGGTACCTCTAAGACAAACAATGCAGAAGGTCTGATTGCAAATATGGCTTCTCAATATGACACGATCGCAAAGTGGCAGTCGAATATGGAACAGCTTAGAAGCAGAGGGCTTTCAAGTGATCTGATCAAGGATCTCGAATCAGCAGGAGTATCTTCGGCAGGAGATGTCTCAACGCTTGCCGGAATGACACAGGAGCAGCTGATGCGTTATCAGGAATATTACAATCAAAGAAATGCGATTGCCCGAAAGGAAGCCGAGAAAGAGAACAGCAGCTTAACCGCGACGACGAATCAGCAGATTGCTTCGTATAGCAAACAGATTACCGGTTATAACAACCAATTAGAAAAATTGAAAAAAAATACAAAGAAAAAGTTAAAAGCATTCCAAAAGAACTTAGCAAAGCAGATGAAAGAGTTAGGCAAAAACACAGCAGAGGGTTTTGCAAAAGGAATTACGAAAGGGAATAATTCGGTCGTTGCAGCGATCGCACAAATGACCGGGCAGACGGTTTCACAGATCAAAAAAAATCTGGGGATTCATTCACCATCCAGAGTGATGGCAGAGCTGGGTGGATATACAGGCGCCGGCTTTGCCATCGGTTTGACCAAAGAAACAGAGGGTTTGTCGCAGATTATTACGGATGCTTTGCCTAAGACAGTGGACTCTCCGGCAGTACAGGGGACATCGGTTGTGACACCGGATACGGCAGTTGCAGCCAAAGACAGTTCGCAGCTTAATCTTTACATTGACAGCCGGCTGATCGGAAGTGCCGTGTATCGGCAGATTGATCTATTGCAAGGAGCAGATATCCAATTAAGACAAAGGGGGTTAGTAAGATAATGCATGATGTTACCATTGGTCAGATATCATTCACGGAAAGACTGGGAGTAACGATAGAAGAGGTAAAGATCGGAGCTCCTGTTCCCCGAAAGACGGAAATAACCATTCCGTTTCGGAATTCAACCGTTGATATGGATGATATTTTAGGGACGAAAACATATGATGACCGCACGATCACGGTAAAATTCTGGAAACGCTGTACTTCTTTAAAAGAAGTACACGAAAGTATGACGGCTACGGAAAGGTGGCTTTTGAATATCAATACAAAACGTCCCTTTACAGATTCTATGGATGTTGCGGCGGGCGATAAAGCCAGGGCAGGCTTGTATATCTATAATGCATATGTTTCATCATTGGACTTTTCGGAGAGTACGGAAAAGGTCATGAAATGTACGGCTACTTTGAAAGCAGATCCGTATAAGACGTATTTTTCTGCAACAACAAATAGGACAGAGGAGGTGATCTGATGCAGGTGACTCTTTGTAATGAGAAAGAAGAACCGATTGTGATCCATGATACAAATTCCTCTCATGAAGAACAAAAGATCACAGGAACGATCAATCAGGGAATTAATGCGATTGATTCGTTGGAGTTTAATATTTATCCGGATAATCCGGGATATGATCAGATCCAGGAGTATAAGACACGTATTGAGTGCGTTAATTCGATAGACGGAACGATTGAATTCTGGGGGCGTGTGCTTAGGATCAATGTAACGATGTCATCATCGGGTGAGATTTATAAGAAAGTCATCTGTGAAAGCTGTCTGGGATTTTTAAAAGACGGTGCAACAGGTGTAGCGACGATCAGTTATCCGTATCTCACATCGGTTTTGGTTTATTTGCTAGAGCTTTGGAGCCCGAATGGAAGAACAGGTGACGGATTTAAGTTTGATCAGAATGCGATTGATGATACAGTGCGGGCGATTACAATCAATCCGGTTACTTTAGAAGGTGCATCTACGTATGATACCGTGATGAATCTGGTAACGGCATATGGATGTGAGCTTTATATCAAAGAGATCATATCCTACGAAGATGAAGATGATTCGACAGATTATGACCGGTACTATCGGATGATCATGCTTGGACTTTCTGCAGAGCCGGCTGAAATATATGATAACCCGATTACGATCGGAGATAACCTGATATCCTATTCAAGTGATACCGATGTCTCTAATCTGTGTACCAATATTATTCCATATGGTGCAAAGCTGTATACCGATGAAGATAACTTAGAACGGGTTAATATCAGTTCCGTAAATAACGGAAAGCTTGATCTGACGGCTGATTCGGCAGCAAAATACGGGATTATATCAAAGACGGTTCTTTTTGAAGAAGTCGAAACGCCGCAGGAGTTATATGATCAGGCGGTGCAGTATCTTATAAAATACCAGTATCCGATTGCGAATTATAATATCACAGTGTTTGATAACTTTTTGTTAGATCATTCGCTGCCAAAGATCAAAGTGCGTGGCAGATATTATGTCAATGCACCTGTTCTGAATGCGGACAGGCTTCTTTTGAAGGTGACTCAAAAGACGCTTTGCATTGAAAACCCGGCAAACGATACTTTTACGATCGGAGAAAGCAGTACAGCAACTTCAAATGCCGTGACTGTAACAACAGCAGATATATCAAGTTTGAAAGACAGTATAGCGACAGCGAATACTGTCTTTTTAAATGGGATCAATGCAGCAAACCTTCGTGTAGATAATTTGGTTGCCGGGGATATCAAAGCCATTTATGCGGATATTAGTAATCTGACGGCAAAGAAAGCAGATATCGACCTGGCAAATATCAAGGATGCGTGTATTACGACAGCTAAGATCGGGAATGCCGCGATTACGACAGCGAAGATAGCGGATGCCGCGATCACGACAGCCAAGATTAAAGATGCGGCAATTACGACAGCCCAGATAGAAGATGCGGCAATTACAATGGCAAAGATAGCGGATGCAGCAATCGCAACAGCCAAGATAGAAGATGCCGCGATTACGACAGCGAAGATCGGAGATGCAGCGATCACGACAGCAAAGATTGCCAATGCAGCGATTACAAATGCCCAGATTGCCAATGCAACGATTACGACAGCCCAGATTGCCAACGCCGCAATCACAACAGCGTTGATCGCAAAAGAAGCAGTAAATACAGCTCAGATCGCAGACGGATCGATCACGTCCGCTAAGATCGTAGAGTTGACGGCAAATAAGATCACGACAGGCATACTTTCCGTAGAGCGTTTGGAACTGGTCGGCTCTGACAAGTCATTAGTTTATGCATTAAATAACAGTGGCGAACTGGTATCAAAGGAAGTGAATCATCTGGATGGTGACTTTCTGACAGAGCGCTCGATCACAGCAGACAAGATTGTGGCAAATGCAATCACAGCCAATGAGATTGCGGCTAAGACGATTACAGCGAATGAACTTGCAGCGAATTGTATTACGACTGATAAGATTGCAGCCGGTGCGATTACAACAGCTAAGATAGCAGCCGGTGCGGTTGATGCAGGTACGATCAAAGCCGGTGCGATTACAGCTGAAAAGATAGCAACCGGGTCGATCACGGCAGATAAGCTTAAAGTAGATGATCTGTCAGCAGTCAGTGCTAAGATTGGCGGCATGACATTAACTTCTTCCTCTATCTATAGCGGAACAAGCAGTATGACATCTGCCAAGTCCGGAATCTTTATCTCTAAGGATGGTATCCGTCAGTATACATCCGGATCATATATTAATCTGAAAAGCGGAACAATTCTTTGCTCCGATGGAAAAAATCAGGTAAATATTGCATCCGGAGCAATTAACATTACAAGTGAAAAAACTGCATGGACAGGCGTGTCGGTTCAATCAGGTGATTATAGCCTTGGGTTGCGTGCAAGCTATATCGATATTGGAATGGGAAGTGCAAGAAGACTGGTTTATGGTTATCCGGGAACGAATGAAGATCTTGGACTTTTTCTTGTGGATAGCAAGAATACGATTACAGGACAACTTTATATGCCATCCGGGACAACGACATCAACTTTGGATGTGTCGAAAGTATTAGCAACCAACGCAACAATATCAAGCCAATGCAAAGTCGGGAATATGATCTTTACCGAGTCGAATTCTTTAGGTCATGTAACAATTGGTTCGTTTGGTTATCCGCATCTTTTATATCATCAATATTCTAACAGTCTCGAATTGCTTCCATCCGGTACAGGCATGGGAAATGTCGGTACATTGAATAATCAGTTTGGTTCTATGTATGCGGTTAATCTTTTTCAGGGTGGCTCAGGTGTTGCCAATTCATCCGATCGCCGTAAGAAAAAGGACATTGAACCGATCAGCGATACATTTGCCGAGAAGCTGATCAATGGTTTAGAGCCATCTTCTTATAAGTATTTGGACGGAACATCTGACCGGACACATTATGGCGCAATTGCCCAGGATGTGGAAGATCTTATTGTGTCAATGGGAATGACAACACAGGATTTTGGGGGAATTGTAAAAGAGTACCCTTATCAGGAAATGCAGGATAGTGATGGTATGTATTATAGAGAGCGTGATGAGACATCTGAGCCGGATTATTACCTGCGTTACGATGAATTTATCATGCCTTTGGTATGTTATTGCCAGAAGCTGCAAAAGCGGATCTGTGCATTGGAAAAGAAAACAGAAGATATGTAAAAGGAGGTTATCCGCTATGAATAACGAACTGAAGAAAAAAACAAAGAAAGAAATGACAAATTATGAAATGCTGCAGATTATTTCGGAAGCAAAGTCATTAGAGCAGAAGCGATTACCGCAAAGGCTTGCCTATGTTATTATGCGCAACTTAAAGACGTTAAGAGAGGAGGTGGTTTTTTATGAGCAGGAGTTAGAGAAGCTGAATCAAAGTTACGACAAGGAAGAAAAGCTTGAAAAAGATGCTTCCGGTCACATTTGCCGGGAAGCAAACGGCCTTCCGAAAGTCAAAGATGAATATGCCGGTGAATATGAACAAGAATTGGTAGAGCTGCTTGGCTTTACCGTTGAAGTCGATCTTTTCTATGTGCCGGAAGAGACATTGGATTATGAGGATGCGAAATATGATCCGCTTAGTTTAAGCCAGATGCGTTGTGTAGCTGCATTATGCATGAAAGAATAAGCAAGGAGTATTGTCATGGAGAATTATGTAATAGAAATCATAATAGCAATTATTTCTATGATCGGGACAGCGTCCGGTGCATATTTTGCAAATAAGAAATCAACGGCACTGGTAGCGTATCGGCTAGAACAGCTTGAGAAAAAGCAGGATGTACATAACCAGGTAATTGACCGGGTATATCAGTTAGAAAAGCATGTGGCGCTAAATTCCGAGGATATCAAAGTAGCAAATCACAGGATTGAAGATTTAGAAAAGAAAGGATGATGTTATGTTTCAGAATTGTGTATTTAAAGTAAGTGTAAGCACGAGGGAATGGGCAAAGAAAGCCGGTATCAGAGCAGTAAAGACGATGGCACAGACTGCGGTATCTTTGATCGCTGTTGGCAGCACGATCGCAACAGTAGACTGGAAAGTTGCTTTTTCATCAGCAGTTGTAGCCGGTGTGATCAGTCTGCTTACGTCGGTAGCTGGCATTCCAGAGGTGGAAGGTAATCAGGAATGCTAAAAAGTATTAAAGAAATAGATATGCTTTCTTGGATATAGGAAGCATGAAAATAGCAGGGAATCTTATATGAAAAGAAATGGAGGAAATTATTATGAAGAAAGAACATGACATTAGAATTGACAGAACAAAGCTGCATCCGTGGCTTGACTATCGCATGGGCATTTTATTAAAGAAATGTGCCAAGAAAGGTATCTATCTGATCATCACGGAAGGATTCCGGAGCAAAGAGTATCAGGATTTGCTTTATGCCAAAGGTAGAACGAAGCCCGGCAAGATTGTAACGAATGCCAAAGGTAGCACTTATTCCAGCCAGCATATGTGGGGAATTGCTTTTGACATTGCGATCAATGACAGTAAACTGCTGTATGATACCGCTACGATTAAAAAGGTAGCTGTTATTGCAAAAAAGATCGGTCTTGGTTGGGGCGGTGACTGGACTTCTATTGTTGATACCCCTCATTTTTATCTGACAAAGTGGGGAAGTACCACATCAAAATTAAAAGCTGCTTATGGCACCCCGGATGCATTCAGAAAGACTTGGAAAAAGAAGGTGAAACGAGAAAAAGGGCTTTTGCTTTGGAAAGCCAAAACCAAACTGACCGGAAGTTATTTAAGAATTCCAAACGGTGCAACCGTCGAAGTCTTGTATACAAAAGGCTGGTGTACAAAAGTTCGGTATAAAGGAAAGGTGGGATATGTGAATAAGAAGTTTGTCGCGTAGACTACTAAAGTATGATAAAATAGTGTTGTTGTCATACCCAATCCGGCAACGGAAAGGGGGTGTTCAGGTGGAAGTTGTAATTTCGTTTTTGGTTGCTGTTATGGCTGATGTAACCTGCCACTACATCATCAAATGGTTAGACAGCGATGACATGGACAACAAATAGCCTAGTGGGTGCTTTGCCACTATAAAAGAAAAAGCCCTTGACTGTGTTCGCACCACGGTCAAGGGCTTTGTTCTTCGTCCAGATGGACTTGTAATTTCGTTTGCCTATCGGCATTATAGCATATGCAAAAATCAAATGCAATATACACCTGATTTGTAAATACGATATCGTTTTCAGATATTTGTAGAATAGACAGAGTAGGTATGATAGAATAATTTTGTTACCGCCTCCTAGACTGGTACGGAAGGGAGGTGTCAGGTATGGAATTTATTCTATCTTTTTTAGCTGCTGTTGCGGCTGGTGTAGCCTGCCACTACATCATCAAATGGTTAGACGGCAGTAAATAGTCGGTAACTAGCCTATGGCGTTAAGCCTTGCCATGATCAAAATAGGAATAAAACCCCCGAAAGTCTGACACACTTTCGGGGGTTTTGCTTTGTCGTCCGATATGGACTTATTCTATCTTTTTGCCTATCGGCATTATAGCATATGCAAAAGTCAAATGCAATATGCACCGAAATGGATATATGTATATGCAATTTCAATATATATATCATCAATGAGCCAGTTCTTCTGTACCTATATCGGTGCCAATAGCGACCATTCCAGTCCACATCCTAACCGACAAAAGTCCGACAAAAGTGCCTTGCGAAAAGAACAGACATTTATTGACTTTTTATGTCAGAAAGAATATACTCAATATATTGAGCATGCAAAAATAAAAAGAATGCTAAAACAATAGCAGGGAAGGAGAAGACTATGAAAACAAAGCGAGAAATGCGTCAAATCGGAAAAAGGGGGATCAGTGTGTTGCTTCTTTGCACTATGCTGTTCGTTCCTCAGAATGTTAAAGCAGAAGAGGTGGCAGACCAGACGGTCAAAACAACGGTAAATCAGGACAAGATCACTTACCCGACTTCCCGTTGTGTATGGAGCTGCGATGAGGGAATCGGAGATGACGAAGATCTGTATCTGTATGGAAGCCACACCCCGAAGGGAGCGAAGATCATCAACCTGAAATCTTCTAATCCAAAGATTGTAAAGGCAAAGATTCAGGATAAAGTGGATATTCATTTTACCAGAAAGAACGCAGGAACTACGACTCTTTCTTATGATCTGACATGGAAAGAAAAAGATGGTACACAAAGTACCAAACATTTTACAACCAAGATCACACTATGGAAATACCGGAATCCATGTGCATCATTTTCCTTTAATGGCAAAAATTATGCTTCTAAATTCAAAAAGCATCCATTCTTTTGGAAACGTGATCTGGGTATAAAAGTAAAAATCAGCGTAAAACCGAAAAAAGGATGGAAACTGGTTCGTCTGGGATATTATGGTGGCAAAAAGATCAAAAATAATTCAACGATCCGGCTGAAAAAAGGAATCTTTACTTTTATTTCAGCGGATTTTAAAAATACAAAGACCAAAAGAGTCCGTAGTGTAAGAGCAGAAGTGGTTGGCTGATAAGATAGAAACTCCTCTGATTACAAAGGATAAGTATGATACAATAGCCATATCTTAGTTTTTGAAAAAATTTTTGAAAATATAAAACTTTTTGATCGTGGCACTTGTCATATAGGTAAAAGGAGGAAAAGATATGTATAGCAATGAACAAATAGGAAACAATCCGGATTACGTTCTGGCGGTTTCACAGGCACTTGCCGGCAGGCAGGAAGGGTATAATTTTTTGTACCAGAGTACCTACCAGAAAAAGTTTTTCATAGCAAAAAAGTATATGGGAAACGATTCGGATGCACAGGATGTTTTGCAAGATGCATATGTGCAGGCATTTTCAAAATTGGATACGTTAAAGGAACCCGATAAATTTCCCGGCTGGCTGGGCATGATTGTTGCCAACACAGCGAAAAATGCTTTGCAAAAAAAGAAAATGGTATTTTTTTCAGATTTGGATGGTGTCAATGATGAAGGAGAGACCATGGAAATGCAATGGGAGGACACCGATGTAAGCAGACAGCCGGAAATAGCATACACAGAGAAGGAAACACAGGAAATGGTGCGGACTATGATCGATGCGCTGCCGGAAGATCAGAGGATGTGTATTTTGATGTTTCATCTGGAGGGTGCCAGTATCCGGGAAATTGCCCAAGCTATGGAGTGTTCCGAAAATACGGTTAAGTCCAGATTGAATTACGGAAGAAAAGGGATTAAAAAGCAGTCCGAAGAATTGCAAAAACGGGGTTACAAACTCTACAGTATGGCACCATTGCCTTTGCTTTTGTTCTTATTAGAAAGCGAGGAAAATGCATTTCTTGCGAGTGGCAGACTGGTGATCCCACCGATCAATACGGTTTTAGAGCGATTGCAAAATCTGCCAAAAGCAGCAGAAAGTATGGAAACTGCTTCAGCCGGTAAGAAATTCCTGAATTCAATGGCCGGTAAAATTACCATGGCAGCAGTAGGAGTGGCTGTGATAGGCGGTATTGGACTTGGGATTGTGGGCGTTGTTCTGGGACAGGCAAGCCCTGATAAAGCGACGATAGTACCAACACAGCAAATGGAAGCGACTGCCACACCAACGGCTACCGTAGAGCCGACAAAGACACCGGATCCCACAGCCACACCGCTACCTTTGGCAGATAAGTGGAAGAAGGCTTATAAAAAATTCCTGAGCAGGCAGATTACGATGGATGACATGTGGAACGAAGGGCAAAAGATACATATTACGGATTATGATTATCTGCTGCATGACATGAATGAAGATAATATTCCTGAATTGATCATTTATTTGCATTATGGTGATTCCAGATATGATGAAATGTATCGGTTCTATTCATATTCCGAAGAAAAAGGGGTGTACCTGTTAGATGAATTGGCAGGCATTTCTGTTCAAAACGGGTTATATTACCGTCCCGGAAAGCCGGGTGTAATTGTAGAAACCGGTGATGACTATTATGGTGATACAGGAGCTATGTATGATGGTCACTTATATAACTACACCATTATAAATGGAAAGATGAAGTGCAAAGAGAAAGCATACAAATGTGCTGCCGGTTCTGAAGTGGATCACAGAAAATACTGGCCAAAAGGCATGAAAGCATTGCCGGAAATGAAGAGCCGCAAGAATTTGTCCGGATTGGAAGAAGCCTATGAAAAGTACAAGCAGAAATAAAGAGGTGGTCATGAATGCAATGGAACTGGCACGCATGACCGGGATCATGGAGACACTTGGCAATCTGCCGGATGGATTTTTTCAGGAACACAAAGAAGAACTTTTGTGTATGGCGGAAGAATTTGTCATACAGGAAAGAAAAGATCTGGTTGTTTTCTTTGAAAAGAAGATTGCAACCCTAAAGCAAGAGAAATTATAAATAAAGAAACAGACAGGAGTGAAGTTCATATGAAAAAAATAATAAAGAAGTTAAGTATCATGACAGGGGTGTTATGCCTTATGCTGGCAGGTGCGGTCTTTGGAGGAAATACCGGAAGTGCCCAGACTATATCTGTAGACTCCGGTTGGATCAGTGGACATCGTGATGCATACGATGCCGATCTTCTGGATCAATATCAGTTTACTGTGCCAAGCGATGGTAAAGTGACTGTGACTTGTAAGTCTATGAAGTCAAATTGGGCAATATGTTTGGAAAATGCAGATTGCACAGAAAGTTATAATTATGCAAGTGGAGGAAATGGTGCATCGTGTTCAGAATATGTCAAGGCAGGAACATATGGGATTTTCTTTGATACTTCTTCTGATAGCTGGGAAGGAGATTATCAGTTCAAGGTAGAATTCACCCCGGTGGATTGTGATGTACCGGAACCTAATAATGACTTTCTTAGTGCCACCCCAATCACATTGAATCAGATAAAGAAAGGTCTTTTGACAGATACCAATGAATACGATTACTTCCAAATTAACCTGACAACAGCCACAACCTTACGAATTTCAACAACAGGCGAAGGAAGTGGAAGCGTATGTGTGTATGATAGTAATTACATTGTAAAATTGGATTCCTCTGGGATTAGTGGAAATAATACCAGAGAAGTTTACCTGGCAGCGGGAACGTATTATATCAAGATGACTGGATATGCAAGTGAAGGCAACCCTTACACCATTAAGTGTAGTGCCATGCAATATATTACAGACATTAATCTCCGTGGCCCGGTAGCTGTTGTCACCAGAGGTCAGTCCATGAATCTGCTGGCTTCCATTACTCCGTCTGACGCTTCTCAGAAGACCTTACAGTGGAGCAGTAATGACAGAGGAGTAGCTGCGGTATCCGGAAATGGAACTGTGACCGGCAAAGGTATTGGCTACGCAATCATCCGGGCTGCCTCTATGGATGGAAGTAACAAGAGCCAAAGCACCACGGTTGTTGTGAAACCGGCTAAGATTGCCATGAAGAGCATGAAACTGAAGAAGGGAGATAAGAGAAAAATTACCATTAAGGTAAAAAAACAGAAAGGTGCCTTTTATCAGTATCAATATGCAACCAACAAAAAGTTCAAAAAAGCAAAATTAATTTCAGGTTCGTATGCAACCACTACCACGATGAGACTGGCAAAGAAAAAGAAATATTATGTAAGAGTTCGTGGGTATGTCAGCTATGATGGTAAAAGTTATTATGGTGCATGGAGTAAAGTAAAGACGATATATACCAAAAAATAATAAGCAAGATGATATTTCTTCGTATAAACAAAAGTATAGGAGCAGGACATGATATCCTGCTCCTATACTTTTCATTTGGTCTTGTCGTGTTCAAGAATTTCCGAAACGGAACAATCTAAAATAAAACAGAGGGTATCCAGAGTTTTTGTCGTGATGGCTTCTCCTTTTTTGATACGGTGGATAGTATTGGCTGAAATCCCCTGCTTAAAGATCAATTCATATTCTGAAATATTTTTTTTCGCCAAAGTTTCAAAAAACGGTTTATAAGAAATCATAAGATCATGCGCACTCCTTTTTATATGATGACCATAACATATTTAATACTTTGAGTATGCTTAATAGATTGAGCATATTATTATTTTTATTCTGAAAACAGAAAATATGTATTAAGCTGCGTAATAGCAGGGAGTGTAATCTTGACGGTAATCTTAATATTCTATATACTCAATATATTGAGCATGCAAAAATGAAAAAAATTTGATTTTTTAAAACTTTTTTGCAACCTGACTTGTCATATAAGTAAAAGAAAGGAGAGATGACTTATGGAGATAAGAAAAAAATTTTTGCAACCGTTTTTTTGGGGGATAGCAATTCTACTGTTTTTAACATGGATCGGAGTACCGGCAGCGGCAAAAGCATATGCAACGAAAACGATCAAAGTTGTAGAGGACAAGTCAAAGACATATGCATTTAGCAACAAGATTAAAAAGGTAAAGAAAGTAAGCACGAATAAGGCATTTGCGATCAAGATCCTATCAGGGAAATATCGTATTAAGATATCGGACACCGATTGTAATACGACACAGGCAGTTCAAGTTTATTTTCAAAATGGCAAAACGCAGAAGATCAATCTCAAGACAGAAGTAAATTATCTGAATAAGATCAAGGCAGAATTAAAGCCAATGCTTGCCAATCCGGACAAGGGACTTCGCACAGCACTGGCACAGTGGGAGAAAAAACTGATCAAGCGGAATTCTAAATTAAAATACGAATTCCGTGTGCATCGGGATTATGAAGATGCCAACGGAAAGGAATTAAAGGTATCAGAGACATTTACCATTGATGAAATCCTGAAAACATTTACCACTTCCCAGAAAAGAGCATTGGTGCTGGAGGCATATTGCCGGGGACGTATGCATTACAATGGAACGAAAAAATATAAGTGGTACTATTGTCATCACCGTAAAGAAAATAACCAGTTTAAGCAGTTGTATAACGGAACTTTTAAGGGAGTATGCAGCGATGGAGCTTATATGGGAATGGATATCGGCAAGGCAGTAGGATTAAATGTTAAGTCTATTTCCAATACAGACTTGAATCATGCGTGGTGTATTGCAAAAGTAACGGACAAGGATGGAACAAAATACTGGCAGAGTGTTTTTACAACTTCATGTGGATATGATCTGAAAAATGACAAATACTTAAAGAAAGAGGATTATGGCACATTAAAAGGTTTTGCTGCTATTTTGCGTACACCATCCCGTACAGCATTGCATTATCTGAAGCGTGCAAAGAACTGGAAAGAGCGTGTGGCAGATACCCCTGCTTTGGCTGCAACTATTAAATGCCCCGGCTGTACAGGAAAGCTAAGTCATTCCGCCTGGAATCCGTATAGAACAGTTTCAAACCGGGCAGTCTTAGGTGTTTCCCCACCAGGTGGAGGAATCGTGTATCATCCACATAACGGTGGCGGTGTCATCCGCTTTTTCGATGATGATGGTAACGAATGGCTGGATGCCCCGGAGAGTATAAAGAAACTGTATGAGGATATGTATCTGTAGAACAGATAGGAAACCAAACGATAAAGATCGTGATAGAACAATATACAGTACGCACAAATAATACACAGTACGCACATGGTATGCGTGCGCACGAATGACAATATCATAATAATAAAAACAACGGCAAAATGGGATTTTTGCAAGAGTTAGAACGCAGAAAAGCACATTGACAATGCATTTTGATACCGATATACTGTTTTACATAGATAGTAAGCAGTATCCTGTCGGTAGGATCTGCTTTTTTACGGAATCGGAAAAATGCATGTACGGTAGCGGTGCATCAACAAGAATTGCTTTAGCAATTCTTGGAGTGCAAAGCGCTGGCTTTGCACTTATTTACGGAATCGGAAAAATGCATGTTAATGTACTCTTGGAATCTTTTGAACGAAAGATTTCGAGATGGATTTTTGATATACAGTAATATTTTTACAGAGTGTACAACGAGAAAATGGAGGATAATATGAAAAACAGAAAGATACATCATATATGGAGCATAGGAATAGCTGCTTCGATCCTTATTAGCAGCCTTGGCATAGGAAGCGGAAATGATCAGACCAAGGTTCAGGCACAGGAACAGCCACAAAATACTGTGGCTGTGTTACCGGAAAGCAGTCCGACTTCTACAACAGAGGTGTCACCATCGACTCAACCGAATAAGACATCCGCTCCAAAAGAAACGGTACAGCCGACAGCAAAGGTGAAGAAAGGGAAGAAAGTTTCCGGTGTGAAACTGTTTCGATATTCTACACATGTAGTTAAAGTGACATGGAACAAACATAAAAAAGCGAATTATTATCGTGTTTATTATGCAAAGAAGAATGGAAAATATCATCTTGCAGGCGTGACAAAGAATACACATCTGCTGGTAAAGAAATTAAAGAATCATACAGCCTATTCTTTCTATGTGCAGGCTTGTAAGAAGAAAAAACTGTCACCATCGGATAGCGTGCCTTCTAAAAAGAGACAGATGAAAATGAAAACATACAAAAGAAAGATTGTATTTGCCGGAGATTCGATCTGCGAGGGAGTAGGTTATGGACAGGCATTTCCACAGGTGCATTCGAGTGCAAAGAAGAAAACAGTAGCTTATCGTGGATTAAATACAGTAACGTTCCATACAAAACGAATCTTTAATGGAAGAACCGGTTTGCAAAAGCTTGTAGCGGAGCGTCCATACCGTGTTTATATGATGCTTGGAATGAATGAGATCCATTATCGCAAGACCAGTCTGATGATCGCGGAATATAAAGATATGATCAATTATATCAGACAGGCAAGCCCGAATACCGATATTGTACTTTGTGCGGTATCTCCTGTAACAAGGGCGGAACGTGCAAGGCATACCGGTATGAAGCAGATCCCGATCTTTAATAAGAAGCTGAAAAAGCTTGCAAAGAAAGTTCATGCAAATTATCTGGATTATACAGACTTTTTAAAGGATTCCGGTGGTTATCTGAAAGCACAGTATGCAGCAGGAGATGGCTATCATTGGAAAAATCCTGCATATACGCAGTTTGGAAAAGTGGTCGGAAAATACGATAAAGCATTAGATCATTAATGATAAGAGGAAGAAAGGCGGATTAAGAGAATGAGAAACAGATTGAAAAAAATGATTTGTATTGTAATGGCAGCAATAATGGTAGCGTGTACGTTGCCACAGGCTTTGGCACAGGCAAAAAGTGAACCGGCATGTAAGGCACTTTGCGCAGCTGGATTGAAAGCAACCGGAGGTACAAAAAAGTTAAAATACAAGTCAAATGCAACAATGGACTTTGGAGCTCTTTCTTCTAGCGACAGAAAGAAAGTACGGGAAATGCAATATGTATTTGATGCAAAAGAAGTATATAGTCTTTGTGTGATAAGGGCAAAAAACGTTTCCGCTGCAAAAAGTCTGTTTGGAACGTTGAAGAAATACAAACAGAGTAATTGTAAGAGCAACTATCTGAGTGACTATTCTTCCACTGAAAAGAAAGTATTTCAAAATGCGGTATGTGGGAAAAAAGGAAAATATGTCTGGTATATTGCGATGTCACCATCTAAGAAGAGCAATAACAAAGGACAGACAGCGATCAAGAAGAATATATAAGGAGAAACGGGCATATGGTTTTTAGCAGTTTGCTGTTTTTGTTTCGTTTTTTGCCAATCGTTCTTCTTGCCTATTATGTTTTACCCAAGAAATGGCATAACCTGGTTCTTTTCCTTGCAAGCCTTGTTTTCTATGCATGGGGAGAACCGGTTTATGTTATTTTGATCCTTTTTTCTACGACTGTAGACTATGTGTCAGGGCAGGCGGTAGCCTATTGTAAAGCGAATCAAAAAAAGAAAGGTGCAATAGCAGCAGTATGTTGTTCTGCTGTGATCAATCTTTCGCTTTTAGGATTTTTCAAATATGCGGATTTCTTTTTGCAAATTCTTCATCAGGTTACGGGAATTAAAACCGGTCAGTTACATTTGCCGTTACCGATCGGAATTTCTTTCTATACATTCCAGACAATGTCTTATACGATCGACGTATATCGTGGTGATGCGAAAGTACAGAAAAATCTTATCACTTTTGGAGCCTATGTTTCTTTGTTCCCGCAGTTGATCGCAGGACCGATCATCCGTTACAAAGATGTGGCAAAGCAGTTGGATCAGAGAAAAGAAACGGTTTCTTTGTTTAGTCAGGGTATTTTTCGCTTTATGATCGGTCTTGGCAAAAAAGTATTGATCGCAAACCAGATCGGAATGCTCTGGCAGCAGATTGCGGCAATGAAAACGGGTTCACTCACAACAGCGACAGCATGGCTTGGTGTTCTTGCTTTTACATTACAGATTTATTTTGACTTTTCAGGCTATTCGGATATGGCGATCGGTCTCGGAGCGATGTTTGGATTTTCTTTTCCGGAAAACTTCAATTATCCATATGCATCAAAAAGCATTACGGAATTCTGGCGACGCTGGCACATTTCTCTTGGAACATGGTTTCGTGAATATGTTTATATTCCATTGGGTGGTAATCGGAAAGGGATTGTCCGTCAGATCGTAAATCTTGCGATCGTATGGTTTTTGACCGGTTTATGGCATGGTGCGTACATCAATTTCGTGCTTTGGGGTGTTTATTATGGCATCCTGCTTGTAATAGAAAAGTTTCTTTTGAAAAATGTCTTAAAGGCTTTGCCGGCAATATTGCAACATTTTTATACCATGCTTCTGGTAATGGTTGGCTGGAGTCTCTTTTCATGGCAGGACATGACAGATGCAGCCGGTTACATAAAGACGATGTTTTTTTGCGGTGGAGCAGGATATATCAATGATCAGACATTCTATTTGCTTTTATCGAATGGAATCCTGATTTTAATCGCACTTTTTGGTTCTTTATCATGGTCAAAAGACTGGTGTAACCGGTATTTCTTCCCGGAAGGAACGATGCGACGGGAAATCTGCCGAATCGTACTGGTGATCGTACTTTTGCTTAGCTGTGTAGCGATGCTGGTAAATTCGTCATATAATCCGTTTCTTTATTTTCGATTCTGACAGGGAGGCTTTATCATAATGAAAAAATTACAGATTATAATGGTGGCTGTCTTTTGTATTATGCTTTTTAGTGGCAGCCTTGCGATAACTGTTCTTCCTGATCAGAAATATTCTGATTTAGAAAACAGACAATTACAGCAAAAACCAAAGCTTACGAAGAAGAATTTTACAAAAGGGACGTTTCAGACAGAATATGAAAACTATCTGAATGACCAGTTTCCGCTGCGTGACCGTTGGGTAGATGCAGCCGTTGCGCTTCAGACAAAGCTTGGGAAAAAGGACATTAACGGTGTCTATATTGGCAAAAAAGGATATCTGCTTGAAAAAAACGATACAGAGCAGCTTGATAAACAGCAGGTAAAAGAGAATGTTGATACCCTGACTTCTTTTCTAAATGATATGGAAAAAGAATACGGAAAGAGACATGTAAGCTGTATGATGGTTCCGTCTAAGACGCTTGCAATGTCTGATTATCTGCCGTCCTATGTCAGCGCACAGGAGCCAAAAGATGTACTTGATTCGATTCAAAAAGGGTTAAATGATCCGAAGATCCTTTTGAATCTGAAAGATACGATGCAAAAGCACCAAAAAGAATATATCTATTATCGTACCGATCATCATTGGACGACGCTTGGTGCATTCTATGCATATCAGGAGTGGGCAAAGCGTACCGGTCAGGCAAAAGAGTATCCGATTAAGCATTATCAGCAGGAAAAAGTTTTTGATGATTTTTATGGTACAACATATAACAAAGTACATGTCGCTGTTCCAAAAGACGAAGTCGTTTTGTTCCATAATACAAAAGATACGCAGAAGATTCATATCAACATGGATCAGGGAGAAGTAAAAGCAGATACGTTGTATTTCCCAAAAGCAGCAAAAAAAGGATTCAACCGTTATGATGTCTTTTTGTCTAAGAATACATTTCAAATGGAGATTACAACAAAGGCAAAGACAGGGAAAACACTGCTTTTGATCAAAGATTCTTTCGCAAACTGTTTTGTGCCGTTTTTGACAGAGTCTTATGACCATATTATCCTCATCGATTATCGATATGGAAAAACACCGATCGGCACGATCCAAAGCGAGTATTCGGATATTACGGATGTATTGGTTTTGTTTAATACAGAAAAGTTTATGCAAAATACAAAGCTTTCGAAGCTTGCCCGGACAAAAAAGGAAGAGAAAACATTAGAGGAATTTGACGCAGATGAATTCTTGGAGGATATGTAGGTATCGGTGGGTAGAACGCTTAGAAGTAGAAAATTGAAAATCATCATGACAATCATGGTGTATTATATTTGTATCATGTAAATATGAAAGGAGCTTATTATGAAAAAAAGTAAAAAAATGATTGGAATGTTACTATTAATCTGTGCTGCAATGATCCTGCCTGTCTCGGTAAATGCAGCATCTAAGTCACAGACAAAGAAATTGCTGATTGCAAAGAAATGGTCAAATAAGGTAGATGATCCTATTATGGCATATAGTTCAAAGTATACATTTCAGTTTAAGAAAAACGGTACCGTCGTTTTAAAGGGCTGGAGGAATAAGGACTACGGAACTTACAAAGTAACCGGTAACAATACGGCAAAACTTACGTTTAAAAAACTTTATATGTCTGCACCGGGAGAGGGCTGGAGCAGAGCAGGCGGAAAATACACAGCAACGATCAAATTGGCAGGCAAGAAAAAATTCAAAGCAAAATTTAAAGGCGCTGACCAGAGTAATGTAACGAATGGGTATTTTTATTAAGATCTTTTTTGTCTATTATTTTTAACTTATGAATATCTAGTCTCTTCTTTTTTAAAACTTTATACGATGCGATCTCATCACCAAAGGAATTGTCGGTTTCTACATATAAACAAGATCGTATAGTTGTTCCGTTTTTTAAATTGCGTATCTTTTTGAATTTCGGTTGTTCGGAATAATCAATTAAAATATCTTCATCTTTAAAATACCCATTTTGGGTTTTGTAATAGGCATCAAAGGAGACAGATTCGATTAGTTTATTGTCTTTGATATTACCGATAACAGTATCTAATAATACATAGGAGCCGGCAAATGAACCGGTCTGGATCTTGTCATATGTAACAAGTGTACAGGTATTTGCATCTATAAATGGACTTGACGTAGGAACGACCGGTGCGGCACTTACTTGTGCCGGTGCATCATTAACATGATAGGCACAACTGTATAATTTATCAATTGCGAATGACATAATAAAAATAAAAAGAGCAAGTGATTTTAAAGGAAGTTTAATGTTTTTATAGATTTTATCGTTATTAAATTGGTTATTTTCCTGCATATTATCTTTCTGTTTTGTGTTAGCTTTACTTTCCATAGTATTCTCCTCAAAGCTGTAATCATAAATTATATATATTGATAGTAAACTTTTATCGACAATTTATCAATGAATCGTGATATAAAACTCTGGAGAAATAATTGCCGATAATTACATTTTATGACAATTATAAGGACAAAAAATAGGATTTCTCGTGTAAAATAATTTTTTAAAAACAAAAAGCAATAGTAAGGCTGGCATTTGTTTGTATTTAGCAAACAAATGAGCTGATTATTTTTATAAAGCAGAATGAAAAGTTTTGTAAGAATGACTTTGTAGGAACAGCTTTACAAGAATAGAATCGTGAATCTGAAGCAAAATCCATGATATGATCTCTCTGAAAATGACATAAAAAGCAGGCACTTGTTGTATATTAAAACAACCACCTTTAAAGCATTCGATCACGTCTGATCATAAAAATGGAGAGTAGAGTTGTTATGAATGAAGAACATAGTATGAAGACAATAGATGACCGGGGAAACGAGCGTATTCCTTTTGACACCAAGAAATCCTTTGAAAAGGTATTAAAACGAGGCATTTATAAGCAACTGTATGACAAAAAAATGATATCTGACAGCCAATTAAATATCCTTTTGCAAAATGAGGTGATGTGATTGGAGTATCAGACACCTTTACGTGTGGCTGCTTATGCCAGAGTATCTACAGAAAAAGAGGATCAGATGCATTCACTCGAAAGCCAGAGAAGTTACTTTGCACAATATATCAATGCAAAACAAAATATGCAATTGACCAAAATCTATTATGACGAAGGAATCAGCGGAACGCAGATTCGTAACAGAATCGGTTTTCAGCAAATGATCGAAGATGCATTGCAAGGGAGATTTAACCTGATCTTAACAAAAGAGGTGTCTCGTTTTGCAAGAAATACAGTAGATACACTTGCGTATACACGAAAGCTGAAAGAAGCAGGTGTTGGCATTATTTTTACGATCGACCATATCGATACACGCGATCAGGATGGTGAATTGCGTTTGACGATCATGGCAAGTCTGGCACAGGAGGAAAGCCGCAAGACTTCCGAGCGTGTGAAATGGGGACAGAAAAGGCGCATGGAGCAGGGCGTTGTTTTCGGCAGAGATATGCTGGGTTATACAGTAAAAAATGGTATATTATCCATTCAGGAAGAAGAGGCATTGATCGTAAAAGCCATTTTTCATAAATATACGAATGAGGGAAAAGGTGCATTTGCGATTGCAAGAGAATTACACGAAGAAGGTATTTTCCCAAAACGTATGGAAGAGTGGTCGGGTACTGTCATTTTGCGGATTTTACATAATGAAAAATATGTTGGAGATCTGTGTCAGAAAAAGACATTTACTCCGGATTATCTGACGCACAAGAAAAAATATAATCGCGGTCAGGAAGAAAAAATTTACATAAAAAATCATCATGAGGGGATCATTGCCAGGGAGTTGTGGAATCGCACACAGGAAGAGCTGGCAAGACGTTCTTCTTTGTATCGTTCGAAGGAAAGACATAGCAATCGTTACTGGTGCAGTGGAAAAATTCGTTGCGGTGAGTGTGGCAGCCGCTTTATCAGCCGAACGAGAAAGCTACAGTCTGGAACATATCGTGCATGGTGGTGTTTTCAAAAATCACGCCATGGAGGAGCAAAGATTCTCGAAGGGCAGCAAATAGGCTGTTCAAATCGCAGTATCAATGAACGTGCATTGTTTAGCTGTATGAAATATTGTAATGATCTGCTTTGTGATCAGAAAGACAAAGAGCGAATACGAGAAGAGATATTAGAAAATGTCAGAAAAGTAAGATATACATCAGAATTATTGATCGACATGGATAAGATAACACAAAAAATTGGTGCCATAGAAGCAAAAAAACGAAAAGCATTTGATATGATGCTGGATGATAAGCTATCGAAAGATGACTTATATAGGCAGATACAGTGGTATGATAAAGAGATTACACATTTGCAGGAGCTTATTTCGCAAAGCAGACAAAAGCAGGAACTTTACAGAATAGATCAAGAGAAGACAGACCTGTTGGAAAAAGCATTGGACGAAATTCTTAGCTTTGGTGATGGTGACCAAAATGAGATGCTGTATCGTGAAATTCTCCAAGAAATCGTTGTGTACCGGGAAGAAGAACGAGGCTGCAACCGTCTTGTGGTATGGCTAAAATCGCTGCCTTTTGGCATACAGCTTAGGATCCACTCTACCGGAAACGGAGCGAATTTTCGGACGGAGATATTGGAAACAGAGTTTGTTGATAGAAACAGCAAATAAAAAGTGGCGGGAAACCGCCACTTTTTGCAAAAAATAACACTAATCGACATGAAAAACCAAAAATTGCAATCTAAAACGGTAAAATTATTACCGTTTTGTCCGAATCCAAATCCGTGAAAAACTCTATTTTATATGCATTATGCATCAAGATAATGCATTTTATATGTGTTAAGATGGTGGTCGCTATCATAACGGATATCCCTATATCGGTCAATGTGCCAATGACAGCCCGGTTTTCCATTGAATAACGCTGGGTCAGATAACGCATGGATGCACTGGCTTCACCGTCAGGACCACCGTATTGGCTCATTATTATCTGTGCTGCTTTTGCATTTGTGCGTGTAATATGCACAGGATATTGTAATCTCTTTTCATAATTCCACATTAGCAATCCCTCCCTTCTAATTCCCAAGGCCACGGAGTTTCAACCCAGCTCCAGGAGCAGCCACATTTTACATTATCATTTTGCAATGGACCGAATTTGGAAGCGTATTTTTCCATTGCCATCTTCCGCTCCTCTTTTAATTCCTGATAATAAGCAAGTGCTTCCGTGTCACAAGGATGTGTATCAAGGAAAAGCACTGTATCATCCAAAGCAAAGCTGATCTGATCAATATACATTAAAAGCTGATGCTGTTCGTTTGTCATAAGGCACCTCCTCGCTGGTTGCATCCTCTCGGAATACATCCGTAAAATGGCAGGTTCAAAGGTGGGAAAATCGTTCCACAGCTTAATCCTTTTTGCGGATCATAGGTTTTGCACCATGTCTGCCATGGGACATATGCCATGGCAAGAGGCATACCGCGAAGAGGATCATTATACTGGCTTGAGCATGCATCACAGTTTGGTCTTTGGTTCATGTTTCTCATATTGAAAGTCCTTTCTTATATGCTCTGCGAAATGATCGTATGAAGCATAAAAATCGTATTAACACATATATATGTAAGTTTGGATAAAATGTGCTACAATATCTTTTCCGGCATGTTTTTGCCTAAAAATACAAAAGAAAGCTTTTGGGCATAAAATATTAAACAAAAAGGAGAAAAAAACAACTTGTAAATACAAGCGGACACGTTGTAACATAGTAGTATCAGATGATTTGCAAAGATGGAAAAGTTTGCAGGAAGAGATAAGGATCATGATAAAAAGCCGGATGGCAGGAAACATGATCAGGGAAATAAAAGAAATGGAGGGATTTTACGATGAACGCAAAAGAAAGTATTATGAACGGAAAGGCAGCACTTGGTATTGAATTTGGTTCTACGCGTATTAAGGCTGTTTTGGTGGATGAAAATTGTGAAACATTGGCTGTCGGAGGCTTTCATTGGGAGAACCAGTTAGTTGATGGTATCTGGACATACAGCCTGGATGCGATCCATTCAGGATTACAGGCATGTTATGCAGCAGTAGCAAAGGATGTAAAAGAGAAATATGACCTGCCACTAAAGAAGGTTGCTTCAATCGGTATCAGTGCAATGATGCATGGTTATATGGCATTTAATGAGAAAGATGAATTGCTTGTACCATTTAGAACATGGCGTAATACAATGACAGAAGAGGCGGCAGCAAAGCTGACAAAGGAGTTTCAGGTCAATGTACCGGAGCGTTACAGTATTTCTCATTTGTATCAGGCAATCTTAAAGAAAGAAGACCACGTAAAAGATATTACATTCTTTACAACACTTGCCGGATATATCCACTGGCAGCTTACCGGTCAGAAAGTACTTGGAGTGGGTGATGCTTCCGGTATGTTTCCGATTGATTGTAAGACAAAAGATTATGATGAAGATAAAATTGCGAAATTTGATCGTTTAGTAGAACCATATCATTTTGACTGGAAGTTAAAAGACATTCTTCCGAAATCTCTGGTTGCAGGTCAGGAAGCGGGCACCTTGACAGCCGAAGGCGCTAAGATGCTTGATCCGACAGGTACATTAGAAGCCGGTGCACCAATGTGTCCGCCGGAAGGCGATGCCGGAACCGGAATGGTAGCGACAAACAGCGTAAAAGTCCGTACCGGAAATGTATCGGCAGGTACTTCTGTCTTTGCGATGATCGTTATGGAAGAAGAGTTAAAGAAACTTCATACAGAGATCGATCTTGTGACAACGCCGGTTGGTGATCCGGTTGCCATGGTACATTGTAATAACTGTACTTCTGATATCAATACATGGGTAAATCTTTTCAAGGAATTTGCAGAGGCAATGGGTATGGAAGTAGATATGACAGAACTGTTCAAAGTGCTTTTCCAGGTTGCATTAAAAGGCGAGCCGGATTGTGGCGGACTTTTGGCATATAACTATTTCTCAGGAGAAAGCATTACCGGATTCGATGAAGGCCGCCCGTTATTTGTCAGACATGCAAATGACAATGTGAGTCTTGCAAACTTTATGAGAGTACATTTGTTTACGGCATTAGGTGCATTAAAGAACGGACTGGATATCCTTCTGAAAGAAGAGAAAGTTCCGGTAGACAAGATTTACGGACATGGCGGTTTCTTTACTGTGCCGGTAGCAGGTCAGAAAATCATGGCAGCAGCTATGGATACACCGGTAACCGTTATGGATACGGCAAGTGAAGGCGGTGCATGGGGCATTGCCGTATTAGCACAATATCTTGCTGTAAATAAAGATAACGAATCATTAGCAGATTATCTGAGCAACAAAGTATTTGTCGGACAGAGCGGAACAACATTAGAGCCGGATGCGGAAGATGTAAAAGGCTTTGATGATTTCTTGGTACGTTATAATAAAGGACTTGCTGTGGAAAGAGCAGCCGTAGAAAATCTGTAGGCATGAAAATGCATTTTTGAGAATGAATCAAAAAATACAATGATTCATGATGGAATGGATCGGATCAAAAGAAGAATACACGGATTTATTGTTTTTGATAAACCGATCAATCGTTTGTAGAGAGAAATGAAACGTTACAAGGAGGAATGACAAGCATGTTAGAAGAATTAAAAAAACAGGTATATGAAGCCAATATGGAACTGCCAAAGAGAGGGCTTATCACATATACATGGGGCAATGTCAGCGGTATTGACAGAGAAAGCGGATATTTTGTAATTAAGCCAAGCGGTGTGGATTATGACAAATTAAAACCCGAAGATATGGTTGTAATGGACTTAGAGGGTAATAAGATTGAAGGAGACTACAAACCATCTTCTGATACACCGACGCATTTGGTATTATATAAGAAATATCCTGAGATTGGGGGCGTTGTGCATACGCATTCACCGGAAGCAACCTCATGGGCACAGGCAGGACGTTCAATTCCTTTATATGGAACAACACACGCAGATTATTTCTTTGGTGAGATTCCTTGTGCAAGAAGCCTGACACCGGAAGAGATTGATTCTGCTTATGAGAAAAACACCGGACTTGTTATCATTGAGACTTTTGAAGAAAGAAAGTTAAATCCAATGCATACACCGGGCGTTCTTTGTAAGAACCACGGACCATTTACATGGGGTAAGGATGCAGCAGAAGCTGTGCATAATGCGGTTGTACTGGAAGAAGTTGCTAAGATGGCTACAAAGACCGAACTGATCAATCCAAAAGTGCTTCCGGCACCGGATAGCATTCGTGATAAGCATTTCTATCGTAAACATGGAGCAAATGCTTATTATGGACAGAACTAGTGTACCGGCATGTTGCTATTTAGCTAAATATGAATAGGTCAGCACACTAGGGACACGAAATAACGAGAAAGAAGGCAGGAATTTCAAACAAAAAGTTTAAGATCAATATGTTAAACCGGAAATGCAGTCTTCAAAAAAACTTAAAAATCAAGAATGCAAACGCAAATTAAAATGTAAAATAAAATTCAAACAAAAAACTTAAAAACTCAAATTCAAAACCGAATCATAAGGAGACAAAAGAGGAATCTTTTTTGTCTCCTTATTTTTGTGAACAGATCACCCCAAAATGCAGATGCTTTGCATCGGTCACACATTGCGAGACTATAAGTTTTTTTGGTGAATTTAGCGTATATAAAGACGAAAAATACCATTTTTCGACACATTCATCGTAAAAAAACTAACAATTCAGATAAAAAAAACAACCATTTCCTATCTATGAAAATGTTATACTGTAAAAAGAAGATAGAAAAAGCACTTATATGAAAAAGGAAAACAGAATGACAGCAGATTGTTACAAAGCTTTTACAGGAAGTGTTTTGCAAGTGATTATTACAGCTTGTCTGTCAGGAAATGGAGATATCGTATGAAAAAAAGAGATAAGATTATTTTTTCAAACAAAAAAGAGAATGTAAAAAAAGAAAAAGCATCGATAAATACAGTACAAAAGGTTAAAGCACCGAAAAAGGTACAAAAGGGAAATGTATCATCAAAATTTAAGACAAAGATGAGTCATAGTGTACGTGTAAAGATTCTTGTTCCGATCTTTGGCATCGCTGTGCTTGGTATTGTTTCATGCTTTATCAGTATTGGCAGTCTCGGACGCGTACAGCAGTCAAGTAAAAAGATCTCTGATACCTATTTAGAAAACATAATGGAAGTTGACTCGTTATCACAGGAATTTACGATGCTGCAAAAAATGATGCTGCAACATTGTCTTGCAGAAGAAGATGGGCAGAATACGATTGAAAAGTCGATGGAGGCATCTAAGAAAAGTGTAAACAAGTACAGTAAAGCATTGGAAGATTCATTGACAGAAGATAAGGCAGTAAAATTATATCAGGATTTCCAAAAGAAGCTGGTTTCCTATCTTGACAACTATGAAATGTCAATCAGCATGAGTAAAAGTGGAAACAATGAAGGTGCAATCCGTATGACAAATGGAGAGCTTACAACAATGTCAGACGAGATGTGCGATATTTTGGCACAGTTACGTGACCAGAGCAAGGAAAGTGTTGATTCCGGTGTCAGTGCACAAAAAGCAAGCTATTATAGCTCTGTTGCAATTGCAATAGTTATGTTGGCGATTATTGCTGTTATTTTAGGAGTTGCTGTAATCATTTGTAACCGTACGATTGTGACACCGCTGGTACATGCACATACACAGCTTAACAGAGTTGTAGAAGGTATTCAGCAGGAGAAAGGTGATCTGACGGTTCGACTGACAGAAAAATCAGAGGATGAGATTGGTCAGCTTGCAAAAGGAATCAATATCTTTATTGAAACATTACAAAATGTTATGACCAATATTATTCATAATACGCAAAAGATGAATACGGTAGTGGATAATGTGGCAGAAAGTTCCGGACATGTAAACGAAAATTTATGTGATATTTCTGCGTCAATGGAAGAGTTGTCGGCTACGATGGAAGAAGTCAACTCAAATGTAGGGAGTATGTCTGATGCAACCGGTGAGATTCAGGGAGATGTTGCTGAAATGGCAGATACTTCCGATAACCTGAATGGTTATTCTGTTGAGATGGCAGAAAGAGCGACTGCATTGGAGACAAATGCTGTTACAAATAAAGTAGACACCGATGGAATGATCAAAGGGATTACAGAAAAGTTGACGCAGGCAATTGAAAATAGCAAAAATGTATCACAGGTCAACGATCTGACAGATCAGATCTTAAAGATCTCAGGCAAAACAAACCTGCTTGCATTAAATGCATCAATTGAAGCTGCAAGAGCCGGAGAAGCGGGCAGAGGTTTTGCAGTAGTAGCAGATGAGATCCGTCAGCTTGCAGAGTCTACTAAAAGTACAGTTGGTCAGATTCAGGAAATCAATCAAATGGTAATCGAAGCTGTAAATGAATTAGCCAATAACGCCAACAATATGGTAGAATATACAAATACAAGAATTCTGCCGGATTATGAATCGTTTGTAACAGCAAGCCGTCAGTATCAGACGGACGCAAAATACATCAATGATAAGATGAATGGTTTCTCTGAAAAGTCAGATAATCTCAAGACAGAGATGGAGAAGATGGGAACTTCAATGGAAAACATTTCCCGTATCATAGCAGAAAGTTCGACCGGAGTATCAAATGCTGCACGCAGTGCAGCTGATCTGGTAGACGAGATGGGTAGTGTCAACAAAGAAATGATCGTCAATCAGGAGATTACTGCGGATCTTAGAGGAGAGACAGATAAGTTTATCGCCATCGAATAACCGGCAGGTTATAAGATAGGAGCATGGTAAGATGATTAAAGTTTTTTTGATTGAAGATGAAATTGTGATCAGGGAAGCATTAGAAAGAATGATTCCCTGGAAAGAATATGGTTTTGAATTAGTAGGCAAGGCGAAAGATGGTGAGATCGCCTTGCCTATGATTCGTAAGAGCAAACCGGATGTTCTGATCACAGACATTAAGATGCCTTTTATGGATGGACTGACATTAAGCAGTATTGTGAAAAAAGAATTTCCGAATATCCGTATTGTGATTGTTAGTGGATATGATGATTTTGAATACGCACGTAAAGCGATTGCAATCGGTGTAGATGATTATTTGCTGAAGCCAATTGCAAGAGCGGATTTTGAGAAGGTATTAAAAAAGATTCAGAAAGATTTTGAAGAGAAAGACAGACAACAGGATTATTATAAAAAATTTGAGCGTGAGATGAAAGAATATGAGAATAATTCACGCAGAGACTTCTTTGAAATGCTGGTTACGAAACATACGGATCTTCAGAAAATTTATGAAAAAGCAGAGCAGCTTTCAATTGATATTACAGCTGAAAGTTATAATCTTGTGTTCTTTTCTCTTGCGGCAAGCAAGGATTCTGATTCTGTAGATCAGGGATATTCACAGAAAGCAGCGGATGTACAAAAGCAGATTGATGATGTATTGCAAGTAGAAGCCAATACATATATGTTCCGCAACCAGATGTTTAGTTATGTTGTGTTGCTGACCGGTGAGTATGATACAATGCAGAGAAAAACAAAGAATTGTGTGGAAACTTTGCAAAAGATCATGGAAAAGGATGAGTGTGGATTAGAGTGGATCGTTTGTGCCTCAGAACCTGTAGAACGATTAAGCCAGCTTCCTGATTGCTATGAGAAAGGAATGCAGATATTTGCATATCGTTATTTTGGATATTCCCATGTTATATCTTCTGATATGGTTCTGGGAAATAATACGGAGGAAAATGAATTAAAAGATTTAGTTGCTGTCGATACTAACGTAGTCAATCCTACAATTTTTCAGAACTTTTTGTGCAATGCATTGGAGGATGAAACGGACAGCTTTGTAAAGAATTATATACAGATGGTTGGAGAATCTGCATTAAAGTCGAAAATGTTTCGTCAATACATTTTGCTGAATATTCATTTTTGCATTGTGTCTTTTTTACAGAAACTGGGATATGAAAAAGATGTGATCGACAATTCTTTATTAGAAGCGTCAGGTATGAATCAGGTGGCAGATCTGTCGGTGATCGAAGAAAGCATTAAGAAAGCGTTGCAAAAAGCGATCGAGCTTAGAGAAGAGAAAAGCCGTGGTAAATACCAGAATGTATTACAAAGTGCAGTACAATATATGGAAGAAAATTTTTCTGATGAAAACATGACGCTGAATACCGTTGCCTGTGTGGCAAATGTTAGTGCAAACCATTTTAGTGCGATGTTTAGTCAGAAAATGGGCCAGACATTTATTGAATATCTGACAGGACTTAGAATGAATAAAGCAAAAGAGCTGCTTCGATGCACAGACAAGCGTTCCGGTGAGATTGCTTTAGAGGTTGGCTATAAAGATTCTCATTATTTTAGTTTTTTGTTTAAGAAAACACAGGGATGTACACCAAGTGAATATCGTAATCAGGGGGCAGCCAAGTGAAAAAAAGAAGAGTAAAATACGAAGAACTTAGCTTAAATACAAAAATGCAATATTTAATATGGAGTCTTGCACTTTCATTAGTATTCTGTATACTGCTGGTATTCTTTTTCTTATGTATTTATATTGGAAATTATTCTGTGATCACACACAATATGAACCTTAGCAGTAAGTTTAGTCTGAGTTTTAAGGAAAATATGGACCTGAAAATGTATCATTACTGCGTAGGAAGTGTAGATCAGAAGACATTGCCGATTCAAGATGTTAATGTGGCGATCAGTGTAGCACAAGAGTTACGGGAAACGACAGTTCGCAAAGAAAGCAAAGAAGCGATTGATCGTGTGATTGCAAATTGCAAGAATTTGAAAAAGCGTATGCGTGTCCTGTCCAAGACAGAAAGTTATGATTCCAGACAGCAGCAACTGACCAGTAACGTCTATGTTCTGACTGAGCTGATACAAAGTGCGATGGGAGATTATATCTATTATGAGGCCGGATATTTAAAGCAGGTTGAGGATAATATGTTTATTCGGATAATGATAGTAGGATCGATACTCGGTGTGATCGTAGCTTTGATTGTAGCATGGATGGTCAGAAAGTCATTTCGGCTTGCAAAAGAGATTACACATCCGATCAGCTGCCTGAGCGAAAATGTACGAAAAGTCGGACATGGTAATTTTGAAATCCTGCCGGTTGAAACAAATGTGATTGAGGTGAAAAATCTGGATCAGGGTATTCAGAAAATGGCACGACGTATCCAGACATTACTTGAAAATGTCAAGGAGGAAGAAAGAAAACAGCATATGACACAGCTAGAGTTATTACAGGCGCAGGTAAGTCCTCACTTCTTATATAATACACTAGATACGATTGTATGGATGGTAGAAGCTGATATGCATGATGAAGCAATTGAAATGCTGACCCATCTTTCTATGTTTTTTCGGACCGCCTTATCAAAAGGTGAGGATGTTATTTCTCTATTTGATGAAGTGTTACATACGAAGAGCTATCTTGAAATCCAACAGATCCGTTATAGTGATATCTTAGAATATTCGATCAATCTTCCGGAAGAGTTTGAAATGATCAGTCTGCCGAAGCTGACATTACAGCCGTTGGTGGAAAATGCACTCTACCATGGTGTTAAGGAAAAGAGAGGTCAGAGCAAGATTACGATCACATTTGACGATGCGGGAGATGATATTATCATTCAGGTGCTTGATGATGGGATCGGAATGAAAGAGGAACGCTTACAGGAAGTGAAAGAAGGATTGAAGCAGAATAATAATGTGGGTTTTGGGTTGGCAGCAGTCCAAGGACGGCTTGTTTTATATTTTGGTGCCGGATATGGTATTGATATCTGGTCGAAATATGGTGAAGGAACGCGGATTCGTGTAAGAATTCCAAAAAAATTCAACTTCTTGGATAAAAAAATATAAAAAATAAAAAATACTGATAAAATAATAAACTTTTTTCATAATTTTCTTTATGGTAAATTCAACAAGAAAATCTATAATAATAATTGTAGCGGGTAACCAAAACTATTCAAGAAATTGAGGAGGAAAATAGTATGAAGATTAAGAAAATTTTATGTTCAGTATTATTAGCAACTTGTATGCTTTTCTCTTTGACAGCTTGTGGATCATCAAACGGATCAAAAGATGCAAAGAAAGCAGATGACAGCTCAAAGAGCGGTAACATTACAGTAGGTTTTTCACAGGTAGGTGCTGAGTCAGACTGGCGTACAGCAAACTCTACATCAATGAAAGAGACATTCAGCGAAGAGAATGGCTACACATTAATCTTTGATGATGCTCAGCAGAAACAGGAAAATCAGATCAAAGCGATCAGAAACTTCATCCAGCAGGAAGTTGACTACATTGTATTAGCTCCTGTAACAGAAACCGGTTGGGATACAGTATTAAAAGAAGCTAAAGATGCAGGAATTCCTGTAATTATCGTAGACCGTATGGTTAAGGTATCAGATGACAGCTTATACACAGCTTGGGTAGGTTCAAACTTCGAACTTGAAGGTAAGAAAGCAGCAGCTTGGTTAAAAGCTTACTTAGATGCAACCGGTCGTGGAAATGAAAAGATCAACATCGTAGATATCCAGGGTACAATCGGTGCTTCTGCTCAGATCGGACGTACAAAAGGTCTTGAAGCAGCTTGCAAAGAAAACAAGAACTGGACATTACTTGCAAAAGAAACAGGTGAATTCACACAGGCAAAAGGCCAGGAAGTTATGGAATCACTTTTAAAGAAACATGGTGATGATATCGACGTAGTTTACTGCGAGAACGATAACGAAGCATTCGGTGCAATTGATGCGATCACAGCAGCAGGTAAGAAAGTCGGTACAGGTAAAGATGATATCCTTGTAATGTCATTCGACTCTACAAAGACAGGTTTAACAGATGTAAAAGATGGCAAGATCATCTTAGACACAGAGTGTAACCCATTACATGGTCCTCGTGTAGAAGAGATCATCAAATCATTAGAAGCAGGCAAAGAGCCGGATAAGAAACAGTATGTAGACGAAGAAGTTTTCGCAGCAGTAAAAGATGTTGCTAAGATTTCAGCAGATGGAAAAGATTATGATGTTACTGTAGTAACAGATGATGTGATTTCAAAACGTGCATACTAAAAGAGGTTTTATAAAAGAAAACGCTACAAGTGTTTAAGAAATAGCGCAATATAGAAAGTAACATAAAAGCTGTATTGCGCTATTTTTATACCTTTTTCAATCAAAGAAATCGGTACAGGAAGGAATGAGAAATCGGTGAGAACACTGGTTTTACACATTTTTAGAAAGTAGGTGGAATGCAAATGGCTCAGAAAACAATTTTGACGATGAAAGGCATCACTAAGACATTCCCAGGTGTAAAAGCATTATCTAATGTTGACTTTAAGCTATGCGAAGGCGATATTCATGCTTTGATGGGAGAGAATGGAGCCGGAAAGTCAACGCTGATCAAAGTATTAACAGGTATCTATCCTTTCGATGCAGGTGAGATCATCATGGATGGAAAGGCAATGGTGAACAAATCACCACAGGATGCCCAGAACAATGGTATTAGCACTGTGTACCAGGAAGTAAACTTATGTCCGAACCTTACAGTTGCAGAGAACTTGTTTATTGGCCGGGAACCTAAAAAGCTTGGCATGATCAACTGGAAAGAAATGAATTCCAGATCAAAAGTTTTACTGGAATCTTTAGATATTGATGTTGCTCCGACTACATTGCTTGATGAATGTTCGATCGCTATTCAGCAGATGATCGCAATCGCAAGAGCAGTAGATATGGAGTGTAAAGTATTGATCTTAGATGAACCGACTTCATCATTGGATGAAGAAGAAGTAGAGAAGCTGTTCGCCCTGATGAAAAAATTAAAAGCAAAAGGTGTAGGTATTATTTTTGTAACTCACTTTTTGGAACAGGTTTATGAAGTCTGTGACAAGATCACAGTATTAAGAAACGGTGAGCTTGTTGGCGAATATGATGTAGAGAACTTACCAAGAGTTCAGTTAGTAGCGAAAATGATGGGTAAAGATTTTGATGACCTTGCAGATATTAAGAGTGAAAGAAGTGGAGAGGTAAAAGAAGGAGATCCTGTTATTGAAGCCGTTGGTGTATCACATCATGGATCGATCAAACCTTTTGATATTACATTTAACAAAGGTGAAGTGGTTGGTCTTACCGGTCTTCTTGGCTCCGGACGTTCTGAACTTGTAAGAGCGATTTATGGAGCTGACAAGGCAGATACCGGTGAAGTGAAAGTCTTTGGCAAAAAAGTAAAGATAAATGCTCCATTAGATGCAATGAAAGCAGGAATGGCATATTTACCTGAGGATAGAAAGAAAGACGGTATTCTTGCAGACCTGTCAGTACGTGAAAACATTATTATCGCATTGCAGGCAAAACGTGGAATGTTTAAACCAATGAAGCGTAAAGAGATGGAAGATGCCGCTACTAACTTTATTAATCTATTGCAAATCAAGACAGCAAGTATGGAAACACCGATCAAGAGTCTTTCAGGTGGTAATCAGCAGAAAGTTATTCTTGGACGCTGGCTGCTTACAAATCCAAGATTTTTGATCTTAGATGAACCAACCAGAGGTATTGATATCGGTACGAAAACAGAGATTCAGAAATTAGTTCTGAGACTGGCCGATGAAGGTAAGTCAATCGCCTTTATTTCGTCCGAAGTAGAAGAAATGCTTCGTACCTGCAGTAGAATGGCAGTTCTCCGTGATGGTAAGAAAGTCGGTGAGATCAAGGGTGATGATCTTACACAGGAGAAGATCATGGAGACCATAGCAGGAGGTGACAAGAACAATGAGTAATGAAAAGAAAAGTTTTAATTGGAAAGCAATCACGCAGCACCGTCTTTTTTTACCAATCGTCTGCTTGCTTGTTGTACTTTTAGTAAATGTAATTAAGACACCAAACTTTTTTGCAGTATCTATTAAAAACGGTGTTCTTTACGGATATCTTGTCGATGTTGTAAACCGTGCGTCAGAGCTGGTTATCGTAGCCATTGGTATGACACTGGTAACAGCAGCATCCGGTGGTCAGGATATCAGTGTTGGTGCAGTTATGGCGGTGGCCGCAGCAGTTTGTTGTCAGATCTTATCCGGTGGTCAGGTATCAACCAATGAGTTGATGAATTCCATGGCACTTGCAATTATCGCAGCAATTATCGTTGCAGCCATTTGTGGAGCATTTAACGGCTTCCTCGTAGCAAATCTTGGCATACAGCCTATGGTCGCGACGTTGATTTTGTTTACAGCCGGTCGTGGTATTGCACAGCTTATTACAAAAGGTCAGATTACATATGTACGTGTAGGTTCTTTCAAAGTAATGGGTGGATATATCGGTAAATGTCCTGTACCAACACCGATTTTCTTCGCAATAGCAGCGATCATAATTGTCAATCTGGTTTTGAAAAAGACAGCACTTGGTCTTTATATCGAAAGCGTAGGTATTAACGGTTCCGCATCCAGACTGGTTGGTCTGAATTCTACAATGATCAAGTTTTTAACTTATGTGATCTGTGGAATCTTATCAGGTATTGCCGGGATTGTTGCTTCAAGCCGTATCTACTCAGCAGATGCAAATAACATTGGTCTGAACTTAGAAATGGATGCGATCCTTGCAGTTGCTCTTGGTGGTAACGTTTTAAGTGGTGGTAAATTCAGCATCATGGGTTCTGTTATCGGTGCTTATACGATTCAGGCATTGACAACAACACTTTATGCAATGAATGTATCAGCCGATCAGCTTCCTGTATACAAGGCAGTTGTCGTTATCATTATCGTGGTGATCCAGAGTCCTGTATTTAGAAGATCTGTAGATGAGTGGAAGAAAAAAAGAGCTTTAAAGAACAATAAAGCGATGGAAGGTGGTCATTAATATGGAAAAGAAAAAAGCTAAAAGAAAAATTAATAGTAGTACATTCCTGTTGATGATTACAATCGTGTTATTCGCAGTAATGTACATCGCAGGAATGATAATTTTTGAAGACAAAGGTTTTGCAAAACCCCAGATGTTTATGAACCTGTTCATTTCGAACGCTGGTCTGATCGTTATAGGTTGTGGTATGACATTAGTCATGATCACCGGTGGAATCGATATTTCGGTTGGTTCTGTTACCGCATTGGTTTGTATGTCAGCCGCATATGCAATGGAAAACAAAGGCATGAGTGCAATCTCAGCCGTTGTGATCTCATTACTGATCGGTATTCTCTTTGGTGTCGTTCAGGGTTACTTAGTAACATATCTGGAGATTCAGCCATTCATTGTAACGTTGGCAGGTATGTTCTTCGGGCGAGGTTTAACAGCTGTTATCAGTACCGACATGATCGCCATTAAGAACAAAACTTTCTTAGCATGGGCAAACTACCGTATCAATCTTCCGTTTGGTACTTATAACAGACGAGGAATGTTTATTCCGGCATATATTTATCCAACTGTGATCATTGCACTTGGAGTTGTCATTTTGATTACGATTATGCTTAAGTTTACCAAGTTTGGTCGTAACCTGTATGCGATCGGTGGCAATCAGCAAAGTGCGGTTATGATGGGCTTGAATGTAAAGAGAACAAAGATGAAAGCTTATGTACTGGACGGTTTCTTAGCCGGTCTTGGCGGTTTCCTCTTCTGTCTGAACAGTTGTGCCGGTTTCGTAGAGCAGGCAAAAGGTCTTGAAATGGATGCGATCGCATCAGCCGTAATCGGTGGCACGCTCTTAAGTGGTGGTGTCGGAACCGTAATCGGTACACTCTTTGGTGTATTGATCAATGGTACTATTTCAAGTCTGATCACAACACAGGGTACTCTTTCAAGCTGGTGGGTACGAATCACATTATCTGCATTGCTCTGTTTCTTCATCGTATTGCAGGCAATCATTGCAGCAGTAAAGAGAAAGAAAAAGAAAAATTAGAATCAAGGATCTGTTTTAACAAGATCAGAAAGTCAGATGTTTATGATTTCTTTGATGATCATCATCAAAATGTGTTTTTAGTAGAATAAACTTGCAAAAAAAGTCTTGTCATTGTGCGACCGGATATCCGGCAGATATGCACGATGGCAGGGCTTTTTACTTTTGTTCTTGCTTTTTAAAACGAGGAAATGTATAGTGGAATTGTATGTGTACATGCAAAATTTCTTCCGATCAGGAAGGAAAACTTTGAAAGAGTAACATGGTGAGTATAAAGTCGATAAACGGATAGCGTTTAGCGTAAAGATACAGCTGTAGTATCGTTATCGTTTATCCAATTGTTTATCCATAACAAAATATATAACAAGGAGATTCTGATATGCCAGAGAATAAACAGCCGGAGTGGCTTGCAGATGCCACATTTTATGAAATTTACCCACAATCTTTTCAGGATACCAATGCAGACGGAATCGGTGATATTCCGGGAATCATCAAAAGACTGGATTATATCAAAGAATTAGGATGTAATGCAATCTGGTTAAATCCCTGCTTTTTATCGCCATTTGGAGATGCCGGATATGATGTAGAAGATTACTATACCGTTGCACCACGCTATGGTACGAATGAAGATCTTGCACATTTATTTGAAGAAGCACATAAAAGGGACATGCATGTGATCCTAGACTTAGTTCCGGGACATACGGCGGTAACGCATAAGTGGTTTAAAGAATCCATGAAGGCTAAGAAGAATGAATATACAGATCGTTATGTATGGACGGACTGTATCTGGGAAGAGCCACAGGGAATGAATTGTATCCGTGGTATTTCTGACAGGGACGGTTCCTGTGCGGTCAACTTTTTCTCACATCAGCCGGCATTAAATTATGGCTTCTATACACAGGAAAGAGACTGGCAGCAGCCACAGGATGCACCGGGACCACAGGCAACATTGGAAGCAATGAAAGATGTCATGCGTTTCTGGCTTGCAATGGGCTGTGACGGTTTCCGCGTGGATATGGCAGGTTCGTTGGTTAAAAATGATCCTGACAGCAAAGGAACGATCAAACTTTGGCAGAATGTACGGGAATTCTTAAATGCAGAATTTCCAAAAGCAGCTATGGTTTCCGAATGGGGCGAACCGGACAAATCGATTCTTGGCGGTTTCCATATGGATTTCCTGCTTCATTTTGGACCATCTCATTATAACGATCTGTTCCGCTGTGAAGAACCGTTCTTCTCTTCACGCGGTAAGGGAGATGTATCTGTATTTGTAGAAAAATATATTGAAAATTATAAAAAGGCAGACAAGAAGGGTCTGATCTGTATTCCGTCAGGAAATCATGATATGGATCGTCTGGCAAGATTATTGCATGGGGATGAGTTAAAGATTGCATTTGCATTTCTGTTATCTATGCCGGGAGCACCATTCATCTATTATGGTGATGAGATCGGTATGCGTTATGTGGAGGGACTGGATTCGGTCGAAGGCGGCTATGGCAGAACCGGTTCACGTTCTCCGATGCAATGGGATCAGGGGGTGAATGCCGGATTTAGTACCGCACCAAAAGAGAAACTTTATATCAGTCAGGATCCTAAAAAAGACCGCCCGACGGTAGCGGCACAGATACAGGATCCGGATTCACTGTATCAGGAAGTGAAAAAACTTTTACAGGTCAGAAAGGCACACAAAGCACTTTCTAATCAGGGAGACATTTCATTTGTCTATGCAAAGAAAGACGCTTATCCATTGGCTTATATCAGAAGCAATTATGAAGAAAAAGTGCTTGTTGTGATCAATCCGTCCGATCAGAATGTATCTTTTGATTTTGACGAAGAAGGCAAAGAAACGATTTATGCGTTTGGTGGCAAAGTAGAGTGTGATGGAAGTAAGGTGACAGCAGAGGGACAGAGCGTTGCGTTTATCCGGTTGTAGGAGAGGAGTAGTAAATGATAACAGGAGAATTAAAGAATAAGATAGATGGGTTGTGGGATGTTTTTGCAGCGAGTGGCATTGTAGAACCACTTAGCGTAATAGAACAGATTACATATCTGATGTTTGTTCGTGATCTGGATGATGCGGATAATAAGAGGGCAAAGGAAAGTGCCATGCTTGGACTTCCTTATCAAAGTATCTTTACAAATAAGGTGAAGATTGGGGATACAGTGATTGACGGGGCACAGCTGAAATGGTCTGTTTTCAGGGACTTTCCGGCAGACAGAATGTATTCTGTCATGCAGGAGTGGGTATTTCCTTTTATTAAAACATTGCATAACGATAAAGACAGTGCATACTCAAAGTATATGGATGATGCGATTTTTAAACTGCCTACTCCATTGGTCTTATCAAAAGTAGTCGATGCATTAGATGAAATCTATGCAATGATGAATGAGATGCAGACAGCAGATGTCAGAGGAGATGTTTATGAATATCTGTTGTCTAAAATTGCAAAATCCGGATTGATCGGACAATTCCGTACACCGAGACATATTATTCGAATGATGGTTGAAATGATGGATCCGGCCAGTGATGAAGTAATCTGTGATCCGGCATGTGGTACATCCGGTTTTTTGGTTGCATCCGGTGAATATTTAAAAGAAAAGAAAAAGGAAGAAATTTTCTTTGATCGTCAGAAAAAAGATCATTATATGAATCATATGTTTCACGGATATGACATGGATCGTACAATGCTTCGCATTGGTGCAATGAATATGATGACGCATGGAATTGACAACCCTGTGATTGAATACCGGGACAGCCTGTCAGATCAGAACACAGATAAAGACAAATATTCTCTTGTGTTAGCAAATCCGCCTTTTAAGGGTAGTTTGGATGCGGAAACGGTATCAGGGGATCTGCTCAAAGTATGCAAGACTAAAAAAACGGAACTTTTATTTTTAGCATTATTTTTACGGATTCTTAAAATCGGTGGCAGATGTGCGTGTATCGTACCGGATGGGGTACTTTTTGGTTCTTCAAAAGCACATAAGTCAATTCGAAAAGAAATTGTAGAAAACCAGCGCTTGGAAGCAGTTATTTCAATGCCTTCCGGAGTGTTTAAACCATATGCCGGAGTATCGACAGCGATCTTGATCTTTACAAAGACAGAGAATGGAGGAACCGATCAGGTATGGTTCTATGAAATGACAGCAGATGGACGAAGTCTGGATGATAAACGGACTCCTGTCGAAGAAAATGATATACCGGACATTATAGAACGTTTTAAGCATTTAGATAAAGAGGCAGAGCGAAAACGTACAGAAAAGTCATTTATGGTATCAAAAGATGAGATCATAGAAAATGACTATGATTTAAGCTTTAATAAATACAAAGAGATCGAATACATTCCGGTAGAATATCCTCCGACTTCAGAAATTATGGCTAATATTCGCGAAATTGAAATGGAGATTGGCGATGCAATGGATGAGTTGGAAAAATTACTTGGTATTTAATTCGATTAAAAATGGTAAGAAAGGAAAAGCAAATTCCAATTTGTAGGAGAGCGATCAGAGCAAAAATGCAAGATATGTGTGGTACAAAAACTGATCTGCAGCAACTATAGGCAAAGCGTGAAAATAGAATATATGTTTGACATAAAAGCGGTTAGATGATAGTATACTTATAAAGAAGTGCTACCGATAGACGGTTAGCCTTGATAATTATGTGACAAAAATAACCGCCACAGTTTACCAGACAGGGCGGTTATTTTTGTGTCTATTTATTGCTCTTAGAACCAACGGTATAACCAAGAGCAAAGCAAGTAATACATAAGCTGATAATGGCTATAAAAAGCTCCGTTGTAAGCATAAGCACAAACCTCCTCGATAGATTTCCAACAAAGGATTTCTATGTAAACACAAGCTAAAACTCTTGTGGAGAAGGCTAACCGCCTACCGAATAGGGTAGCACCAAGAATATCATAACAAACGTTTGTTCTGTATGCAATGTTTTTGTGGGATTGGATTTGCAGAGATGATGTAGATGAGAGTGGAACTTGGAGAAGTTTGTGAGCGTAGTTCTTCAAACTTGAAACAGTCAGATGTATCTAAAATGAATGGTAAATATCCGATATATGGTGCATCAGGTTATATTGGCAATGTAGATTTTTATCATCAAGATCAGCCATATGTTGCTGTTGTTAAGGATGGTGCAGGAATTGGAAGGACAACTTTGCATCCGGCAAAATCTTCTGTAATAGGCACAATGCAATATCTTTTACCAAAAGAGAATATATTACCGGAGTATCTTTTTTATGTTGTAAAATATATGCATTTAGAAAAGTATTTTACAGGGGCAACTATTCCTCATATATATTTTAAAGATTATCAGCATGAGGAATTTAATCTTGATCCAATAGAAAAACAAGTGAAAATTGTTACAGTCTTGAAAAAATGTGAAAAGATAATTGATGACAGAAAAAAAGAAATGCAATTATTGGATGATTTGATCAAAGCCCGATTTGTCGAGATGTTTGGGAGTATACATGATGGCAGGTTTGATATGAAAACTTTGCCAGAAATAGTGAAGGATGATAAGAATTCAATAAAGAGAGGACCTTTTGGTGGCGCACTTAAAAAGGATGATTTTGTTGAAGAGGGTTATTTAGTATATGAACAGAGACACGCAATTCATAATGATTTTGAATATGCTAAATATTATATCACTCAAGAAAAATATGAGGATATGATTGGGTTTAAGGTTATTCCAGGAGACTTGATCATTAGTTGTTCAGGCGTAACATTGGGGCGTATTGCAGAGGTGCCTGAAGATGCTAAAGAAGGCATTATAAATCAAGCATTGTTGAAATTGTCGCTTAATCCTCATATTATGAAGAATACTTTTTTTATTCAGCAATTTAGAGGAGAAGAAATCCAAGATATACTTTTTGGTTTTAGTAGAGGAAGTGGAATTCCCAATATGCCATCCATGAGTGAAGTAAAAGCTGTGAAGTTTATATGTCCACCATTGGAATTACAAAAGGAGTATTGTAGCTTCGTCCGCCAGACAGACAAATCAAAAGCTGCGGTTCAAAAGGCTTTAGAGGAGACACAAATGTTATTTGACTCATTAATGCAGGAATATTTTGAATAAAAGATAGAAAATACTAGAAATAATTACTAAATCGAAAAAGACAATAAGTTGCAATGCAGGAGTAGGATGTTGGTATCAACGAAAGGAGATATCAACATGGAAGAAAAAATTGTATTAGTATTAAATGAAATGTCTGAATATTTATCAGTAGATCAGATGAAAAAATTACAGGAAGTAATTCTAAAAACATTTGCGGAGAACGCAGTATCTAAAAAAGAAATATCAAATGAAGAATACCTAAGAATGTTTCTGGATGCAAAAAGTATCGAAGGATGTTCAAAACGAACAATTCAATATTACAAAGTTACAATTGAACATTTGTTAAAAAATCTGCATCACCCGATTAGGAAAATTACGACAGAAATGATGCGTGGCTATCTTGTTGATTATCAGAAAATTAATAATTGTGGAAAAACTACAGTTGATAACATACGTAGAAATATTTCAAGCTTTTTTTCTTGGCTGGAGGAAGAGGATTACATTTTGAAAAGTCCAATGAGGCGAATTCATAAAATCAAAACAACGAAAGTTGTCAAAAATATAATTTCAGATGAAGAAATTGAAAAGTTGCGTGATAATTGTAAAAATATTCGTGATACTGCCATGATTGATCTGTTATATTCTACCGGAATCCGAGTAGGTGAGCTTGTAAAGTTGAATATAGAAGATGTCAATTTTTCAGAAAGAGAATGTGTGGTTTTTGGAAAAGGTGACAAAGAAAGAAAAGTATATTTTGATGCGAAATCTAAGATTCATTTGAAACAATATATAGAAAGTCGCACAGATAATAACCCAGCTTTGTTTGTGGCCTTAAATGCACCATATGACAGATTAAAGATAAGTGGTGTGGAAATTCGAATACGTGAACTGGGAAGAATGCTAAACTTAGAAAAGGTTCATCCACATAAGTTTCGGCGAACCATGGCAACTAGAGCAATCGACAAAGGAATGCCGATTGAGCAGGTGCAAAAAATATTAGGGCATTCTCAAATTGATACCACAATGCAATATGCAATAGTTAATCAAAATAATGTAAAGGCATCGCATAGACGATATATTGCGTAAAGTTATGTAAAGAGAATATAAAAGGCGTATTATTTCATTTTCAAATCACCTTGTTTCCTTCTGCTAATACTTTTTAGTAAATTGATTATAGTATTCATCTTCATATATTATATGAAAAATATGTCGTGATATGTCTATACGTTCAACTGGATCCAACGAATTCCATCAATTCCAATTTGTAGGAGAGCGATCAGAGCAAAAATGCAAGATATGTGTGGTACAAAAACTGATCTGCAGCAACTATAGGCAAAGCGTGAAAATAGAATATATGTTTGACATAAAAGCGGTTAGATGATAGTATACTTATAAAGAAGTGCTACCGATAGACGGTTAGCCTTGATAATTATGTGACAAAAATAACCGCCACAGTTTACCAGACAGGGCGGTTATTTTTGTGTCTATTTATTGCTCTTAGAACCAACGGTATAACCAAGAGCAAAGCAAGTAATACATAAGCTGATAATGGCTATAAAAAGCTCCGTTGTAAGCATAAGCACAAACCTCCTCGATAGATTTCCAACAAAGGATTTCTATGTAAACACAAGCTAAAACTCTTGTGGAGAAGGCTAACCGCCTACCGAATAGGGTAGCACCAAGAATATTATAACAAACATACGTTCGAAAATCAACGCTTTTGTTGGATTGGATTTGTAGAGATGATAAAATGGATATGATGTATGTAGAGGATTGCTGTGAAATACTTGATTTTATGCGTGTACCTATTGTAGCATCTGAAAGAGAAAAAGGAAAATATCCTTATTACGGAGCAAATGGCATTCAGGACTATGTTGCAGATTATATTTTTGATGATGAGCTTGTATTATTAGCTGAAGATGGTGGTAATTTTGGCTCTAGGGAAAGATCTATTGCATACAGAGTTTCAGGAAAATGCTGGGTTAATAACCATGCACATGTATTGAAACCAAAAGATGAATTGGATGTTGATTATCTGTGTTATTCATTAATGTTTTATAAGGTTGATGGAATGGTTAATGGTGCTACAAGACAAAAATTAACACAAGCTGCTATGCGTAAGATGCAGATTCCTTCAAGGAGTATGGATGAACAGAAACAAATTGTTGATGAATTGAATCGCGTCATTAAGATAAAAAAACAACGGCAGAAAGAATTAGTGTTGTTAGATGATCTTATCAAAGCCCGATTTGTCGAGATGTTTGGGGATCCTCAAATAAATCCTTTTGGATGGGATGTAGTTAACATATCTGAGGTTGTGGGTGGCAAGATATCCAACGGATTTTTTGCAAAAAGAGATGATTATATTGATGATGGCAATGTAAGTGTTCTTGGGGTGGCAAATATTGTTAACAGAATGTATTCAAAAGTTGATGAGTTACCTAAAACCAATGCTGATGATAAAGATATAGAGAAGTTCGAAGTAAGGTATGGTGATATGTTATTTTGCCGTTCGTCATTGGTTGCTGAAGGCATTGGAAAAGCTTCAATTATTCCTGAAAATGTGCAAGACAATATATTGTTTGAATGTCATGTTATTAGATTGCCATTGGATTTGAGCAAATGTGTGCCAGAGTTTATGCAGACTTTATCGACAATGGATTTCTTTAGAAACCAAGTTGTTGCTCAATCAAAGACAGCGACAATGACAACAATTGGTCAGGAGGGAATACTTAGGACAGATATTATTCTTCCACCAATTGATAAGCAAAGAGAGTTTTATGACTTCGTCCGCCAGACAGACAAATCAAAATTTGTAAAAAAATGAAAGAACCTAATTGCCATATAATATATTATATGTTACATTTCATTCAAAATGATTTTAATAAAAACAATTTGAATGAAATGTAAATCGAAATCTGCAAGAAACAGAAGATATTTTATTGTAAATAAAAGGGATGAATTATATAATGGTATTGAGAAGTAATGAGAGCAGGATATGTGTAGATAGTGGGATTTGATATCACATAATATTTGAAAAAGAATACAGCAGAACATATGGGGGAGGATGTTGTATGGTTACAAACTTTGATTATTTGAAAAAGGATCAGAAATTTTCAAAATTTGCGGATGTTGCAATTTCAGCAGAGAAAGTAATTCTTTTAGATCCGGAAGCGTGTATTATTAATTGCAGAAGGGCTATGGAATTTGCCGTAAAATGGGTATATTCCATGGACAATTTAGAGATGCCTTACAGAGATAATTTGCATAGCTTGTTAGAGGCTGATGATTTTCGACAGACTGTTGGTTATGATTTGTGGAGAAGATTGGATTATATCCGAAAGACCGGTAACAGTATCGCTCATAACAGTAAGAAAAAGGGCAGAGATGAAGCAATGCTTTGTCTGGAAAATCTATTTATTTTTATGGATTACATTGCGTATTGTTATGCAGATAAGTATGAAGATAGAAATTTTGATGAAGGAATTATCCTTGCAAGAATTAATAAAGCAAAAGAATCAAAGCAAGCTGCCAAAGATGCAAAAGAAGAGTTAGAAAAGATACAAAAAAAGACTGCACAACAGGAACTGGATCTTGCAAAGTTAATAGAGGAAAATGCATCATTAAAAAAAGAATTATCGGCACGACGAAAAGAGCAGCAACAGACGTATGTTCCAAAGCCGCTTGATATGACGGAATATAAGACAAGAAAATTGTATATTGATTCGATGTTAGATGAAGCAGGCTGGAAAGAAGGCAAAAACTGGATTAATGAAGTACAGATTGAAGGAATGCCGAATAAATCAGAGATTGGGCGTGCAGATTATGTTCTTTATGATGATATGCAATGTCCGCTTGCAATTATTGAAGCGAAGCGTACTTGTGTTGATGTATCAAAAGGAAGACAGCAGGCGAAACTGTATGCCGATCTGATAGAACAAAAGTATAAGAGACGGCCGGTTATTTTCTTAACAAATGGTTTTGAAACAAGAATTATTGATGGACGTTATCCGGAACGAAAATGCAGTACGATCTATTCTAAGAGAGATTTAGAAAAATGGTTTAACCTGCAAAAAATGCGAACAAGTCTGAAACACATTACAGCGGATAAAGAGATTGCAGGACGTTATTATCAGCAGGAAGCAATTAAGAAGGTGTGTGAAAGTTTTGGTCAGAACAATCGCAGAAAAGCATTGCTTGTTATGGCGACAGGATCAGGAAAGACGAGAACAGTCATTGCTTTGTGTAAAGTCTTGCTGGATGCGGGATGGGTTAAGAACATTCTTTTTCTTGCAGATCGTAAATCATTAGTAACACAGGCAAAGAGAAGTTTTGTAAATATGCTGACAAATTTGTCATGTACCAATCTTATTGAAGAAAAAGATAATTATAACGCACATTGTGTTTTTTCTACATATCAGACGATGATGCAGTGTATTGATACTGTAAATGACAAAGAAGGAAAACTTTTTACCTGCGGTCATTTTGATCTCGTGATCTGTGATGAGGCACATCGATCTATTTATAATAAATATAAGGACATTTTTTCATATTTTGATGCACCGCTGGTAGGTTTGACAGCAACGCCAAAGGACGAAATAGACAAAAATACGTATGAGATTTTCGAGTTGGAAAATGGGGTGCCGACGTTTGGATATGATCTGGCACAGGCAGTTAAAGATGGCTATTTAGTGGATTATGTTTCCATCGAATCAAAGCTCAAATTTATGGAAGAAGGTATTGTATACGATGAACTTTCTAAAGAAGATAAAGAAATGTATGAGTCTACTTTTGGAGAAGATTCAGAACAAATGCCGGATACAATAAGCTCTTCTGCGTTAAACAGCTGGGTATTTAATGAAGACACAATTAAGCAGGTATTGCATACGTTGATGAAGGATGGTATTAAAATCGACTATGGTGAAAAAATCGGCAAGACAATTATTTTTGCAAAGAATCATAAACATGCGGAAGAGATATTGAGGGTTTTTCACAAAGAATACCCTTATTTACCGGATTATGCAAAAGTAATTGATAATTATATGACATATGCCCAAAGTGCGATTGACGAATTTTCTGATCCGAAAAAAATGCCGCAGATCGCTATTTCTGTAGATATGCTGGATACGGGAATCGATGTGCCGGAGGTTCTTAACCTGGTTTTCTTTAAAAAAGTCATGAGTAAAGCAAAGTTCTGGCAGATGATCGGAAGAGGAACGAGGCTTTGTCCAAAACTTTTGGATGGAGAAGATAAGAAGAAATTTTATATTTTTGATTTTTGCAACAACTTTGATTTTTTTAGAATGAATAAAGGAAAGGCAACCGCCAATACAGTTGCCTTGCAAAGTGCTATTTTTAACTTAAAGTTTGAAATTTCATATAAATTGCAAAATATGGAATATCAAAAAGAGCGTTTGATCGCATATCGTAAAGCATTAGTAAAGCAAATGAGTGAGCAGGTAAAGGAACTTCCGCGAGATAATTTTGCGGTAAGACAGCATTTAAAATATGTGGAACTTTATTCTTTGGAAGAAAATTATCAGACACTTACTTTTGAGGACACGCTATTAGTAAAAGAAGAAGTGGCACCATTGATTCTGCCGGATAATGATGAGATTAAAGCGTTGCGTTTTGATGCATTAATGTATGGTATCGAACTTGCCTGTCTGGTTGGAAAGAAGTATGCGAAGGCCAGAAGCGATCTGTACAAAAAAGTTGCAGGCGTTGCCGGAGTGGCAAATATACCGGAGATTCAGAAACAGTCAGATCTGATAGATAAAATTCTGCATTCGGATTATATGGAACATGCAGATATTAACGAATTTGAAGAAATCAGAGAAAAGTTGCGTGATCTGATCAAATATATTCCACCTAAGATCAGTCAGTCATATGACACTGATTTTTCGGACGAACTGTTGTCGCAGGAATGGAAAGAAGCTGAGTTAGATAATGACGATCTGAAAAAATATAAAGAAAAGGCGGAATATTATATCAGAAAGCATCAGGATAATCTTGTTATTGCAAAACTTCATTCCAACCAGCCATTGACGAAGATGGACGTAGAAGCTTTAGAAGAGATTCTTTGGAAAGAAATAGGAACAAAGCAGGATTATGAGCAGGAATACGGGGCAAAACCTCTGGGGGAATTAGTTCGCGAAATCGTAGGGCTTGATATGAAAGCAGCTAAGGCGGCATTCTCAAAATACTTGTATGATGCAGGATTTGATAGCAGACAGACGTATTTTGTCAATCAGATCGTGGAATATATTGTTCATAACGGAATGATGAAAGACTTTTCTGTCTTACAAGAATCACCATTTACTGATCAGGGCAGTGTGGTTGATATCTTTACCGATGTGTCAGTGTGGATGGGAATTCAAAGTGTGATAGAAAGTATCAATGCAAATGCTATTGCGTAAACTTTACATACCGGGATGAATTTCCTGTTATAATGTCCGTGTATGGGTGATTTAAAAGATGCGTTACTTTCCTTTGGTTGAGTGTGGAAAAGGAAAAGAGAAAGATAAGTGGTGAATAAGATGATAAGAACATTTCAAAGACATATAGTTAGAAAACAAATGGAGTTATCAGAGAGTTTATGGCAGTTTGAACCTTGTTCAGGACCATATGGAGGACAAAGATTTTTGATGGCTGTACCAGGATGCTGGGAATCACATCCACTTTTTGCTGATTATAGAGGAGAGGGGATTTATCGAAAAAGATTCCAAGCAGAGGGGGATATTCAAATAGAATGTAAAGGCGTTAGTCACACAGCAGTTTTGGTGCTTGATGGAAAACAGATAGCACAGCATTACAATGCATACACACCGTTTTTGGTTGTAGTAAAGGATCTTGCAAAAGGAGAGCATTTGCTAGAGATAAAAGTTGACAATCGCTTTCATGAGAATAGTGCACTTCATTTACCAAACGATTACATGTCATATGGTGGGATATCAAGAGGTGTTATGGTAGAACAGCTGCAAAGTGCTTATTTTGAATACGCGCATGTAAAGACGATTCGAAAAAATGATCGATGGTTCATAAATCTTAAATCAGCAATTTCTGTGTTAAAGAAGGAACGACTGAGAGATAGAAAAGTAATTGCTAAAGTGACAATAGATAATCAGACCTTTGAATGGAATATCAGAATCGATGAAAAAGATAACTATGAATTAAATACAGTTTTGGAAATGGAAGATGTTTTAGAATGGAATCCAGAGTCTCCTAATTTATATCAAATGGTGTTACAACTTTTTGTTGAGGATGATATTATCGATGATCTAATAGAACGCTTTGGATTTCGTGAGGTTCGTATTAGTGAGAATAATATATTGTTAAATGGTAAAAAGCTTCGGATCAAAGGAGTATGTCGTCATGAGGATCATCCTGATTATGGCTGCGCATTGCCCTATGGAGCAATTTATCATGATCTTGTTTTGATTCAGCAGATGGGAGCAAATTCAATACGAACAGTGCATTATCCCAATGATGAGATTTTTCTTGATCTTTGTGATGAGATGGGCATTCTTGTTTGGGAAGAAAATCATGCCAGAGGAATTGAAGAAGAGCAGATGAAGCATCCGTTGTTTGAAATGCAGGCAGAAAATGTTATTAAGGAGATGATAGCTGCACATTATAATCATCCAAGTATATTTATATGGGGGATTTTGAATGAATGTGCCAGCGAGACACTTTTTGGCAGAGAATGTTATAAAAAGCAATTTGAATTGATTAGACAAATGGACGATACAAGACCATGTACTTTTGCAAGTTGTAAGTTCTTTCAAGATATCTGTTTTGATCTTCCCGATGTTGTTTCATGTAATATTTATCCAAGATGGTATGTCGATCAATCAACAGAAACATATATGACAGAAATATTTGATTGGATAGAGCAGGATAAACAAGGAAAGGATAAGCCATTTCTTGTTTCCGAAATAGGTGCTGGAGCAATCTATGGATATCATAATCAGCATCAGGGAAAGTGGACAGAGGAATATCAAATGAAAGCACTAAATGAGCAAATCTCAACATGTTTACAATATGATGGATGCAGTGGAGTATATATATGGCAATTTTGTGATAACAGAGTCAGCAAGGAGTGGTTTGCAAGTCGTCCCAGAGAGATGAATAATAAGGGTATCGTGGATGAATACAGAAGAGAAAAAATGTCATATGCAAAAATCAAAGAAATATATGGGCAGTATGGAAACTATTTTGATTGATTTTGAGAAAGGATATATAAATAGTATGTTTGCAGGATGGAGCACAGAGAAATGATCGCTGTTTTATATCAATTTACAATCAGACAGATAAATTTTGGAACACTTATTTTACTTTTTTGTCTGATGGGAGTTGTTGCAGGAATTCAAAGGCTTGGTTATATTGACCTTTGTACACTTTATTTGATGAATCGTGCACAAAATATCAGAAGGATAGCATGTTATCTGATTGGAAGCAGCTTTTTCTTTAGTATGTTTTTGACAAATGATGTTGCATTAATTATTTTGGTGCCTTTTACAATAGGAATTATAAATCGCATTGGAGCATCTGATCAATTGATTCGCTTTATTGTCTTAGAAACGATTGCTGCTAATATGGGAAGTATGCTAACACCCATAGGCAATCCACAGAATGTTTTTTTATACCAGAATTATAAGATGACATTAGTAGCATTTTATCGGATTATTCTTCCTTATGGTGTAGTAGCATTTGTTCTTTTGGGTATCTTTATTTTTATCCTTTTTCCTACAGAACCAATTGAACAGGAGCAAAATATAACGGATACGGGCGAAGCATATGTTATTAAACATAAGCTGCTTTGGACAATAGTCTTTATCGTACTATTTCTTTTGTGTATATTAACGGTATTGCGTTTTGTGCCACATGTTGTAACTTTTTTTGCAGTTTTTATTGGTGTTTTTCTTTGCGACAGAAAGATTTTTTGTCGTATCAATTATGGGCTTTTGATCAAATTTATTATTTTGTTTATCGTTGTAGGGGATGTGGCACAAATCCCATGGATCAACAAAATGCTTTCTACAATGATAGTAGGAAATGAAGTTGCAGGAGGCATATTAATTAGTCAGATTGTGAGTAATGTTCCGGCAGCAATTCTGATTGCACGTTTTACATCGAATGGAAACGCTTTACTGCTTGGTGTTAATATTGGTGGATTGGGTACATTGATTGCATCTATGGCAAGTATGATTTCTCTGGATTATTATGAAAAAAGTATATTTGCTGATAAAAAAGCATATATTCTTTCTTTTACAAAATATAATATTCTCTTTTTGCTTATAGAGATTGTGCTTGTGTTGTTGTTGCTATAGCTATCGATATGCCACATGGATATGTGTGATTTATAGAAGGAGTAGATGGAATTTGATTGCCCTATATCATATTGCATGCCAGGTTTCAAGCAGATACGTTTTACGAATGAAATGTTTTATTAAATCAATATAAAAAAATAGTAAATGTTTTTCCAAAATAGAAAATTCATTGCTTTTTTTTGGAAAAAATGCTATATTAAATAATGCTTGTATTTGATGAACAGCAGAATTGTTTATGCTTATGCAGGCGTTTTTAGTGTTTACGGAATATAAAATCATCAAGTGTTATTCCGATAAACATGATTTAAGATTAAGTTGTCAAATATTTTCTAAGAATGTGATAATTTTTTATGTTTGTACGATACTAACATAAGACAATAGTGTGCAGTGCGGATCAAGTCGTAGAGATTCTAAAAATAGTCTGTCGGGGAAATTAATTTTTGGCATATTAATCTACAGATAATTTTACTAGGAGGATTTATTTATTATGGAAGAGAACAACTCTTTTAAACCTTATGTCAGTGCAGACAAGGTATTGCCGGAATTTACGGTTTCATCGATTTTGATCGGTATTATCCTTGCGATTGTCTTTGGTGCAGCCAATGCATATCTTGGACTTCGTGTAGGTATGACGGTTTCTGCGTCTATTCCTGCAGCCGTTATTGGTATGGGTGTGTACAAGTTGATCGGTGGTTTTTCTTCGAAAAAAGAAGAAACGATTCTGGAAAGCAATATGGTACAGACAATTGGTTCAGCCGGTGAGTCTTTAGCAGCCGGTGCTATTTTTACCATGCCTGTTCTTTTTTTGTGGGCAGCAGAAAAGAAGGCACAGATGCCTAGCATTGTAGAGATTGCATTGATCGCAATGATCGGTGGACTTCTTGGTATCTGCTTTATGGTACCTTTGCGTAAAGCATTGATCGTAAAAGAACATGGAACACTGCCTTATCCGGAAGGAACTGCTTGCGCAGAAGTGCTGCTTGCAGGTCAGGAAGGTGGCGCAAATGCAGCAATCGTATTTATCGGAATGGGAATTTCAGCATTAGCTAAATTTATCGTAGATGGATTGAAAGTAGTATCAAATGTTGTAACGATACCTATTCAGAAGATCCATACAGAAGTCAGTGCAGAAGTGTATCCGGCATTGATCAGTGTTGGTTATATCTGTGGTTTTAAGATTGCATCTTATATGTTTGCCGGTGCGATCCTCGGATGGCTTGTAATGATCCCGGCAATCTATCTGTTTGGTGCAAATACCATTTTATATCCTGCGACAGTAACGATCGCAGAAGTATGGAAGAGTGGTGGGGCATCCGGCATCTGGTCAAATTATATTCGTTATATCGGTGCCGGTGCTGTAGCGGCCGGTGGTATCATCAGTCTTGTGAAATCACTTCCTCTGATCTTCCACACATTTGTAGATGCACTTCGCGGAATGATGAACAAAGAAGCAATTGGTAAAGAAGAACGTACTAACCGTGATATGAATATGGGACTTGTTCTTGGAATGCTTGCTGTATTGATCATTCTGATCGCAGTATTACCTGTTATTCCGATCGGTGTCTTAGGAGCAATTATTATTGTTATCTTTGGTTTCTTCTTTGCAGCCGTTTCTTCAAGAATGGTAGGTTTAGTCGGCAGCAGTAACAACCCGGTATCAGGAATGGCGATTGCAACATTGCTGATCACAAGTCTGATCTTAAAAGCAACCGGTAATTCAGGCGCATCAGGAATGGTTGCAGCGATCGCAATCGGTTCTGTTATCTGTATTGTGGCAGCAATGGCCGGTGATATGTCTCAGGATCTTAAGACAGGTTATATCCTTGGAGCTACACCGGTAAAACAGCAGTATGGTGAATTGATAGGTGCTGTTGTATCCGCTATTACGATCGGCTTTGTTCTTTATCTTTTAAATAGTGCATGGGGATTTGGAACACCTGCACTTGCAGCTCCACAGGCTACTTTGATGAAAATGATCGTAGAAGGCGTTATGGGTGGAAATCTTCCGTGGACATTGGTATTTATCGGTGTATTTATTGCAATTATGGTCGAACTGCTGTCAATACCGGTTCTTCCTTTCGCAATCGGTTTATATCTGCCGATTGAACTTTCTGCCTGCATTATGGTAGGTGGTATCCTTCGTCTGATCTTAGAAAAAGTATATGAAGGAAAAGCAAATAAAGACAAAGTAATCAATAATGGTGTGCTTTGCTGTTCAGGAATGATCGCCGGTGAAGGTCTTGTCGGTATTCTGCTTGCTATTCTTGCAGTTGCTACAGTAAATGGTAAGACGATTGCAGAGATCGTAGATCTGTCAGGAGTTGTGAACTTAGGACAGATTGGTGGACTGATTGTAATGGCATTGATCATTCTTCTGATCCTCAAATTTACAATCTGGAGTAAAGAAGCAAAGGAAACAAAATAGTGAAAAAAGACAATAATCTGTTAGATTATGTGCCGTTAATTGCACAGCAGATCCAATGGTCGGAAAATGAAGATACTATTGTGACAGTTGATGTCGTCAACAAAGGAATGTTTAACCGAATCGCACAGGTTTGCTTTGGACGACCAAAAGTCAGTCATATTGCATTGGAAGAATTTGGAAGCTTTATCTGGAAACAAATCGACGGAAAACATACAATTTATGACATTGCAATGTTGGTACAAGAGCAATTCGGTGAAAAAGCCGAACCGCTGTATGATCGTTTACTTGCTTATTTTCGTACCTTACAAGGGCATGGTTTTGTTGTGCTGCAGGCACCGGAAAATAAATAATATGATAAATATTTAAGCGTTTGGATAGCAAATCAGGGAAAGCCAGTCCCGGCAAGTGCCGGAGCTGGCTTTCTTTTGCTATAAGGTAAAAAATGTTTTGTAAGGATGTGATTTAAACCCTCGGTGTATAAAATGGGGGCATTTTACAGATTTTACAGAGAAATCCTTTACAGACTTTATAAAGAATATTAAACTGATAGAAGAAGAAAAGATTTGATTTTTCGGAGATGTGCGGATTGGAAAGTACAAAGAAAAGTGGCTGAATCTGATACGGAGAAAAGAATCAGAATGTGAAAATTAGGAACTATTTTTTAGAAAAGAGGGGATGAAAATGGAATTACCTTATTCGGAAGAACTGAACATAGGACATTTAAGCAAATTGTTTGGGAAAACAACAAATTGTTATAAATTTTTTTGGTTCCAGGCAATCCTTAGAAAGTTAGATGGTATACATAACAGATTTACCTTTGAGGAATTGATCAATGAAATGATTGCCGATGCATGGTATATGGTGACGGAATATCATCTGAGACTCGGACCGATCGGCAGTAAAGATAACTTAGAAGAAATTGCAAAATATATTCATGAAAACTATCATATTCGTTCAACTGAAAAAAGAGACAAACTGATGGAATTTCTTCAAACTACAGAGGATAAAAATATCAAAAAATACAAATTAGATTTGATCAGATATGTTCCCTATAAATTACAAGTTCCTTTTTATGATGAAATCCACATTGACCATAGCACATGGTGCGGATCAAAAGAAAAATTAACAAATAAGATCAATAGTCAAAAAAGGCTGATCTATTATTTTGCTTTATATTCCGGGCTTAATACGATAATAGAGATAGATGCCTTGTGGGCAGCGTATTTGTTAAAACATAAGGAAATTATAAAAGGCTGGACGCAGTTGAGTTTAATACACTATCTCCAAAATAAAAATCCAAGCGTGCCGGGAATTGCGGATAAATTAGAGCATCGCAATACGAGAGGAGACACGGAAAGAGTAAGGAAATATTGGCAATTGATCATACAAAAGGATCCCTCTTTAACAGATATTTATGGGAAAATTGATCTGAAAGATGTGTCGATTTCCGTTGATCATTTTATTCCGTGGCAATACGTTGCCCATGATGAATTATGGAATTTGCATCCCACAACGCAATCAATTAACAGCAGCAAGAACAATTCTTTGCCAGTTTGGGAACTGTATTTTGAGAAACTCGGTGGTTTGGAATACAGGGCATATGAATTGAAAAAAGAGCATCCCGAAGTGAAAGAAACATTTCAAAAGATCGCACCGTATCATTTGAATAATCAAGAAATTCGAAATCAATTATATGAGGATGGTCTGGATCGTAATTCTTTTATTTCGAGACTGGAACACGTGATCCGGCCGATTTATGAGGCAGCACAATTGTCCGGGTTTAAAGAGTGGGTGTATAAAGAGAAAGAAGCCTTAAATGAAACTTAAAAATAGCAGATATTTTTAGACGATGGAAATCAGGGAGAGAGGATATATGAAGAGAAATATCTTAGATAGAGATCAGATATGCCCTTAAGTCTGTATGAAGATTAGAAATGAAAATAAACTTTTTAATTCAATGTCGGCAAAAAAATAATAATAAAAATGAAATACAGGTATTTATTGCCGATAACGTGATATACTAATCACGGTAAGTGTGATTTTTGACATCATAACAATGAGAAACTCATAGAATGTTTTTTTATCGTGTGAAAGGAGGACGGTGGATGCGATACCTTTCAGCTGCTGAAATAGCGAAAAAATGGGATGTATCTGAACGGAGTGTAAGAAATTATTGTGCCAATGGGCGTGTTTCGGGAGCGTTTCTTACCAGAAAGATGTGGAATATTCCGGAAAATGCTCCCAAGCCGGAGCGTTCTAATAAGAAGAAAGAAAAGCCGACAACTCTGCTGGATATTTTGCAGAATGAGAAGGCAAATAAATACTCTGGAGGTATTTATCATAAGACACAAATTGATTTAACATATAATTCAAACCATATGGAAGGTTGTCGGTTGACTCACGATCAGACCCGATATATCTTCGAGACGAATACCATTGGTATAGAAAAAGAAGTGCTCAATGTAGATGATGTGATTGAAACGGCAAATCATTTCCGGTGCATTGATATGATTATCGATCGCGCAAAATTGTCATTGACGGAAAAAATTATTAAGGAGCTGCATCTGATTTTGAAAAATGGCACAAGTGATTCCAGAAAGGATTGGTTTGCTGTTGGTAATTACAAGAAATTGCCAAATGAAGTTGGTGGTATGGAGACTGCGCTTCCGGAAGAAGTTGCAAATAAAATGAAAAAATTGTTGTCAGAGTATAATAACAAGGAAGAAAAGAACTTTGAAGATATTCTGGACTTCCATGTGAAGTTTGAGCGGATTCATCCGTTCCAGGATGGTAATGGGCGTGTGGGCAGATTGATTATGTTTAAGGAGTGTCTGAAATACAATATTGTTCCGTTTATCATTGAGGATAATCTGAAAATGTTCTATTACCGTGGATTGAAGGAATGGGACAACGAAAAAGGTTATCTGACCGATACCTGTCTTACAGCACAAGATAAGTATAAGGCGTATTTGGATTATTTTAGGATTTTATATTGAGAGAAAAATAAGAATTAGAATTAGGTGAAAGCGGGGTGTTGCTTTTTATTTGCCACGACAGGTTTTGGGGGAAGATAAAAGATAAAGTTTCAGCGGTTGAAAATATTTTACACTTTTGGAAGATCAAATCGGTATAATTAAAATAATTATCACAATTCAGTTGGACAAAAAAGAATAATACATGCAAAAACAATCAGGGATGGAAAGGGATTGATTATTATGAGTGAGACAAGAATATTAGAATTCAGGGAACAATTACGAATACTTTTTTGAAAACAGTCAGTGCCTTTTCGAATTATAATGGTGGAACAATTCTTTTTGGTGTGGATGATGATGGGAACGTGAAAGCATTGTCAGAGAGTCTGATAAAACCGGATTTTGAAATGTCAGAAAATGCTATAAAAATTGTTTTGCCGGTATTGGAAACGAATGCTGATTTAACTGAGGACGAAAAAGTAATTTATAAATTTTTAAGTAAGACGATGCTGAAACCAATAAGTGAAATTGCACCATATGTCCCATTTGGTAAATCAAAAACAACACAGTTACTGAAAGCTATGGGGAAAAAAGGCGTGGTTGCAATTGAAGGAAAAGGCAGAGGAACAAAATATATAATTAAGTGAGAGGATATGACAATGATAAAAATACTATTCATCTGCCACGGCAAGACTATGGGTAGTCAATAAAATCAAGGCTTTAGGTGGCATTACATGGGCATATCGTGGCAGGTGTAGTAGTGGCAGACTACGGTAATACTACGAATGAGGGAATGCAAATGAGCCGATGTAGAAGTGCAGATTTTAACGGTAGTAGCAATCATTAAATTGTAAGGGCAATCGTTATATAGTGTGCAATCGTTGAATAGTCTAGCAGTATCGTGTAAAATGAATATCTAGTTGGATACGGACATATAATATTAATGCAGCCGCAAGCTGTGATTTGAACTTATATTTGACATTGACAGGCGGAACATTTGAATGTATACTTTAAGTACAGTAAGAGATTGCTGCAAATGTTTGTTGCTACTCGATATGCAACTCAAATAAGGTCGAGTTCAAATGTTTGTCGCTACTCGATATGCGACTTAGAAAAGGTCGAGTTCAAATGTTTTGAGGTTCCGTTCGAGAGGTCGGAGCCTCTTTTTGACGATAGGAGAAGAAATGGAAATAGGACATTTTTATTATATTGATGATCCGTTAAGTGAGAGGATATGACAATGATAAAAGTACTATTCATCTGCCACGGCAGGGTTTTGTGTTCACTTATAAGTGGCGATAAAGTGCGATAGAATGGGGCAAATTGTGGTGGAGTGATAGGGGAGGGACTACGGTTTTTATACGGATAAGGATAGCAAAATAATGAGATGAAATGTGTAGTTGTCCTATGAATAAATGTGGAAGTAGCAGGCGCAAAAAGACCTGCTATTTTTATGTTGTAACGTGGCGATTTGTATTGTAAATGTTGCACACGAATGATATAATTTTGAACATAGGAGGACTTTGAAATGAACAAGACAATTTCTATGAGTATTAGGGTTAGTGAAGAAGAACTGGATAAGTTGAAACAAGCTGCAAAGATTGAAAATTATGCATCGTACAGTGAATTTATAAGAAGAACAGCATTAAATAAGGCAGAGCAAATAATAAAGAAAAATAGAAAAGAAAAGTAAAATGATGGAGGATGTATTTATGGGAGAGAAGAGCAACGTTGATACAGGAGTAATGGATAAATTAAAAGAAGCTGGCTATGCAGCATCCGAATTTAATTATATGTATAGTATTCCATCTGAGGGAAATGAAGACATAAAGCCTGAGAAGGGAAAAAAATTTTTATCAAAAAATTTGAAAGAGTCTAGAATGGAATTGGAATTTTGCATTTTTTCTCAATCAAAAAGGAAGGCAGATAAAAATAGGAGATTAGTTATTATCGAGGATAAAAAAGAAAAGAATCAGATGGGTTCTTTGGATACAATGACAGATAGCTCAGGTTTATACAAATTTGCTCTTACGGATTTATACCATTACGCAATTGAGTTATTATCTAAAACTAGAAGTATAAAGCAAATTTTTGGAATTGCAGTTGCGGGGGAAAAATTGGATGCAAATGCAATCTTCTTTTACAAAGAAGGTGAAATTTGCGATAAATATGCACTAAAAACAATTACTATACAAAAAGGAATAAAAGCAATATACATATCTAATTTTAAAGAGTGGGATAGAATAGGAAAAGATAATATTGATAAATATATTCAGAATGATGTATTGCGATTAAACTCGCCAGAATCAAAGGAAAATATTGTGCATATTAAATCTGTAGCAGCAAATTTGTCTAAAAGTATAGATGTTTCGTTGAAATTAGATCCATATAAGAGATTACTTCTGGTATGTGGTCTTTTAATTGGAATAAATCAAGATCCAAATATTGTGTTTAATTTTGATGATAGAAAAGGTGCTACAGTGTTGTTTGAGACAATAAAGGAGGCTCTTCCAGAGACTAAGTTTGATCATAATAAAAGGAAGCAGTTGTTAAGAAGTTTTTCCTTTATCAAGGATGAACCTGAATTACAAATGGTTGTAGTAGATAAAAAGGGTAAGGAACTTGGGTTACCATTAAAAATTATTAGTGAAAAATTGCAAAAAAAATCAGCAATAGGATATTCAATAATTGACTTGATGAAAGAGAGTACTCATATTGATTTATTGGGACATCTTTTTGATACATTTACAAAATATGTATCTGTGGGAGGAAGCCAAGGAGATATTGTTTTGACACCGAGTCATTTAACGCGTTTTATGGCTGATATTGTAGATGTAAATCCAAGTGATAACGTATTAGACATTACAGTTGGAACTGGTGGATTTTTGATTGCAGCGTTAAAACGAGATGAAGATATCATAATGAATGATGATACATTATCATTAACTGAGAAAGAGGAAAAGATTGCAAAAATCAAAGAAGAAAATTTATGGGGAATTGAATATGATGCTAATATGTTTGCAACATGTGTGGCAAATATGATGTTGCATGGAGATGGTAAATCGCACATATATAGAGGAAATTCAAGGATTGGACAAGAACTTACAGGTGATAAACGATTGTTTTCAGATATATTTAAGGGTGTAAAGTTTAATAAATTACTTTTTAATCCTCCATATGAGCATCATTTAGAGTATGTTAGGAATGGCTTGTCATATATTTCAAAGGGTGGAAAAGCTGCAATTATTATTCCTAAAAATACATTTAATAAATGCACAGAGACATTAGACGCAATAAAAGAAGAAATATTTGAAAATAATAAATTGTTAGCGGTGGTTGATTTGCCCAAAGGTCAATTTAAAATTAAAAGTAAAACCGTAGGTACAGATGTAGCTATATTCTTATTTTCAGTCGGATATAGACATAATTTCAAGGTGGTAGATAATGAAAGAAAGGAATCCGGTGACATTGTTACTTTTATTAAGTTGAAAAAAGATGCAGTTCATACAAAAGGTGCAGAAAGAGGACTTCCATCTGCTAAAACAAAAAAGATTTTTCAAAATCTGACAGAATATATTTGTACAGACTTTTTAGATGAAGAATTGTTGAATGATGAGGAATATTTTGAATCTGTTTTAAAGAAGAGAATTGAAAAATATAAGTTTATGTATAAAGACTATGCACCTTTGCCATGCATAGAGCCTACTGAAGAGGAGTTTTTGGAAGTAATTGGTAAATATCTAGAATTTAATCGTAAGAAGGGAGAGATGGAAAGTGATATTTAAAAAATTTAGAATTGATCAATTATTTACTGTTGATACATCAAATACATATGGTTCGAACTTAAAAGATAGTGAAATAATTGATGATGAGGGTACTACACCATATGTGGGGAATATAATTACAAATAATGGAATTTCTGGGTATAGCAGATATGAAGCAAATAATGAGGGAAATGCTATTACATTAAGCGATACTGTCACATCTGTGTATGATACAATATACTATCAAAAAGATTCTTTTATTGGTAAAAGTCATGTACAGGTTTTACGTCCTATTATGATAGAAAATCAAGATGGTGAAGAAGAACAGTTATTTTTATTAAACGAAAAAATTGCATTATATATTATCACCTGTATGAAAAAATCTGTCAAAACAGGTGAATTTGACTATGGTACAAAATTTAATAGTGATGCAATTAAGGAAACATTAATTAGCTTGCCAGTGAATGATATTAAAGATAATTTGCCTAATTTTGATTATATGGAAAAATATATTCAGAATATCACGCCAAAGTATTATGAGTTATTAGATTCGAAGGTAGAAAAAATAAGGATGAAAAGTGAGGAATATAAAACTATGATAAAGCCATTCGTGAATATGCTGATAGAGAATGAATAATTGGTTAGGGGTGGCTTGAATCTCTATCCCCTTTCATCCTAAAGACCGATGCCACCTCTCACGCATATTTTCGCGAAATTGCACAGGGGGTATTGTGTTAACTTGGTTTTAGCAACTCGAATGGCTGAAATTAAGAGAAAATATTGAAATGCTGTGCGCGAAAAGTATTGCCGATTTGTGTAGAAGTAGGGCTGCCTTGAAATAGGGCAGCTCTTTTTCCAATATTGTGTTGACTAATTTGCCTAGTAGAGTGATATATGTACATACCTATTCATCTGCTACGGCAGATTATGTCGTTTCTTCTAGAAAGCCAGTAATAGCAAGGGCTTGCGGGTATGCGAGGTTAAAAAATAACACAAAAATAACACTCTTGCGGGGATGGGAGAGGCTTATTAGAAGCTAAAACTGTAGGGGTGGACATGGAACTTGAAGACAAGGAAAATGGGGATGTGATGGAGGGAGAGGATCAGCTGGGCTGGTCCTTTTTCAGTGAAGTTAAACTTGTCTGAGTAATATGCTACAAACAAGTTTGTGGACTGAAAAAACCAAAATAAAAGTGCCGAAAAATACAAGACGCAAAACATTAAGCAAACGCAATAATTAAACGCAAAATATCGAATTGATTTGACTTTTTACGTTTTACTGAGGTATAATTTGCGTAAGATGAGGAATAATATTGCGAATGACAGGAGCTGATATATATATGAAAACTTGTAAAGAAAAGGCTTTAGAGTGGAATGTTTCTCCACGTTCCGTAAATGATATGTGCAAAAAAGGAAGAATACAGGGTGCAATAAAAGAAAAAGGATCTTGGTTAATTCCAGACGACTCTCCAAAGCCAATGGATGGAAGAGTGTCTAATGGAAAATACATCAAGAAAAATATGGTTGCGAAAGCAGAAGTTAAATCATTACCAATCGGCATCTCTGACTATGTTCGTGCGCAGGAAGAATATTACTATGTCGACAAGACGTTATTAATCAAAGAATTCTTGGATCAAAAGCCATTGGTATCTTTGTTTACGAGACCAAGGAGATTCGGAAAGACCTTGAATATGGATATGCTCAGAGTGTTCTTTGAAATATCAGATAAGAATACTAGTAAGTATTTTGCCGATAAAAATATTTGGCAATGTGGAGAAGAGTATCGTTCACATCAAGGAAAATATCCAGTCATATTCTTAACTTTTAAGGATGTTAAATTTGATACTTGGGACGCAACAATAGATAAAATAAGGGGACTACTTCAAGAAGAGTATGGAAGACATCAAGAGCTACTAAATAGTGATAAGCTCTCACAATATGAGAAGGAGTATTTTACAAAGATTATTAGCGCTACAGCTAATGAAGTGGAGCTTACTTCTTCGCTAGAAAGACTATCTAAAATGCTTGCTTCACATTATGATAAGGCTCCAGTAATCATTATTGATGAATATGATACTCCGATTCAAGAGGGATACTCTAAGGATTTCTACGATGAAATTATTGGATTCATGAGAAATTTCTTTTCAGGAGCATTTAAGGATAATAAGAATTTATCCTATGGTTTCCTAACAGGAATTTTGCGTATTGCTCAGGAAAGTATCTTTAGTGGTCTAAATAATTTAACAGTGAACTCCGTAATGGATGAAGAATACGATAGCTTTTTTGGATTTACAGAATCTGAAGTGAAAGCAATGCTCAGTTACTATGGAGTATCAGATAAAGAGGAGGAACTTAAAGACTGGTACGATGGATATTTGTTTGGTAGCGAAGAAATATATAATCCATGGTCTGTAATCAACTATATTTCCAAGGGATGCCTTCCTCAAGCATATTGGGTAAATACAGGAAAAAATGAAATCCTTGATGATGTACTAAGAGTGGCTACAGATGATATTACAGAAAGATTATATGACCTTTTGCAAGGAGAAAGAGTAGTTGCAAGAATTGATCAAAATGTGGTGTATAGATCGCTTGCGGAGGATCCAGCAAATATTTATAGCTTATTGTTGGTTGCTGGCTATTTGAAAACTCCTAAAAAGGAACTGCAAGCAGATGGTTCATATTTATGTGAAGTATCAATTCCAAATAGAGAGATTGCAGCTGTATATAAGAGTGAAATCTTGTCACATTTCTTGCAAACTGGAGCAATTACAAGGACTACAGCAAATAAGATTGCAGAAAGTCTTTATGCCAATGATTACAAGAAGTTGCAGAGCGCTATTGGGGAATATATGGATAAATCAATTAGCTTTTTCGATGGTGGAGCTGAAGGATTTTATCATGGTTTGATGCTAGGATTAATAGCATTAATGGATAATCAGTATAAGATTAAATCGAACCGAGAATCTGGAGATGGCAGATTTGATGTTTCTTTAATTCCAAGAGAAAAAAGGTATCCTGGTATTATTTTGGAATTAAAGTGGAAAGAAAAATTAAGCGATGTTGAGCTTGAAAAATGGTCTAATGAAGCATTAAAGCAAATTGGTGAGTTGCGATACGATTCTGAAATGAAAGAGGATGGAATTACGGAAATCTTGAAGTTTGGAATTGCTTTTTCGGGGAAGAAAGTATGTGTAAGAACTGAGTAGAACAAGAATTTAGTGCAAAGGTGGCGATAGTATGTTTCCAACAATTAATAAAAAAGAAACAGGTGTTAATCTTCGAAGAATTATGGATATGAGAGGAGTAAAACCAAAAGATATTCAAGAATATTTAGGGTTTGGATGTGTGCAGAGTATTTATCGATGGTTGGATGGCGTTAGTATGCCAAAGCTTTTTAATCAGTCGGTTACATTTGATTATGAGTCGAAGTTGATTCAGTATATCGCTGCGGATGAGCTTTATGAAGTGACTAATAAAAATAAAGGTATTGCGGATAAACAATATTATCAAAAGCAGGAATACGACGAGAAATTTGCAACCCTTTGGAGAAAGCTTCAAAGAGAGAAGCTGGTAAAGCATTCCATCGAGGAAATTGAGAACTCTGATTTGTTTAAGTATTCGCCGTACAAAGAACTCAATGATAGTCAGAGACAAGCAGTCGAGGACATTGTGCAAAAGCTTAAAGAAGGTACTGTTGATAAAGTAGTTGTCAATGGAATGCCTGGAAGCGGAAAAACTATCGTTGCAGTATATTTGATGAAATATCTGGCTGATAGTGAAGAATATGCAGGAAAGCAGATAGGTTTTGTTGTACCTCAGACATCTCTTCGTAAGATGTCATGGTATATAGCCAGAATCTTATTGATAAGCTTGGCTTGGATGCAGACGAAATCATTAATATGAAGATGTCTCAAAACGAGGCTAAGTATCCAGTGGATAAAGCAAAGTGAAGCGCAGCAAAGTACGATCAATTATAAAATCTGAAAGGTGGAGAGTATATGCAATTACCATGTTCCGAAGAACTGAATATTGAATATCTTGGTCGTCTTTTTGACAATACCAGTGAGTGCTATAAGTTCTTTTGGTTTAAGGCAATTGTTGCAAAAAGAATTTGTAATGATATGGAATCGTTAAGTTCTTGTTTGAAAAATAGAGAAATTGTAAAATTGAAGAAAAAAGAAATGCACAGTTCTTAGCTTATCGGGAGCTGTGCATTTTTGTAAATAAATACTTTTAATTAGCCGATTACGGCGTCCTCTGCTGTAAAATGTTCCAGAGAATTTTCTTTTACCTGAATGCAGATATAAG